>Ga0315279_10002676_pt1 | contig 26234 bp, 27 predicted proteins | sample YL17G06_20_MG_FD_203694 | JGI IMG/M metagenome (GOLD analysis project Ga0315279, IMG submission 203694) | Sediment microbial communities from Yellowstone Lake, YNP, Wyoming, USA - YL17G06_20 | ecosystem: Environmental > Aquatic > Freshwater > Lake > Sediment | place: USA: Wyoming | collected... | reverse complement strand
AAGTCTGCAGTTAAGTATGCAGACTAGCAATTCTTCATCAAAGCAACAAAGAGTCACTGCGATCATGGAAGGCGCAATCGTCGGGCTCATCGTCAATCCGATTGCAGGAATGGGTGGAAGGGTCGGCCTAAAGGGAACCGATGGCTCCGATGTCTTAGAGGAGGCCTTGAAACGTGGCGCTCATCCCGTTGCGGCGGGACGTGCCATTCGAGCTCTCCTCTCACTGAAGCGGAGCCTTCCATCTACGAGGCTGCTCACCTGTAGAGGTAAGATGGGAGAAAACGAAGCTGTTGCCGCACAATTTCCACACGAATTGCTTCAGTTGCCCACTCCTGATCAACGAACTAGCGCGGCCGATACCCGAACCGCAGCAAAACTACTTGAAGAAAGAGGCGTGAGACTACTCCTATTCGCCGGGGGCGATGGAACAGCCCGAGACATCTCGCAAGTAGTAGACGCACGCATTGCCGCTGTCGGCATACCGTGTGGCGTCAAGAATTTTTCTGCGGTCTTCGCAACATCACCAGAGGCTGCTGGAGAGGTGGCCGCCTCGTACTTGCGCGGCGAAGTGGCCACGCTTGAGCGTGAAGTACTGGATTATGACATGGAACAGATGCGAATAGGAGCTATCACCACGAAAATGTTCGGGTCTTTGAATGTACCTTCTTCTAGGCGCTTCATGCAAGGCGCCAAGTCACCATCGTATGCCTCTGACGAAGAAGAAGAGCAGGAGGCTATCGCGAAATTTATCGTTGAGGAGATGAGACCGGATCTTCAGTACATCCTCGGCCCGGGGTCAACCACAAGGAAAATCGCCCATGCTCTCAACCTTGAAAAGACAATCCTGAGTGTCGATGTGATCTTTGACAAGAGGTTGATCGCGAAAGATACAACGGGCAGAGAACTCGAAGAGCTTGTTGAAGGGCGCGCGACGAAGGCAATAGTCAGTCCAATCGGGGGACAGGGATACATTCTGGGTAGGGGCAACCAGCAGCTAACACCTTCAGTCATCCGGAAGATCGGGAAAGAGAACATAATGGTGGTCTGCACTAGGAGCAAGCTGCTCGATCTGCCTGAACGCAGATTTCTTGTTGATACTGGTGATCGAATGTTGGATAACGCGCTTCGAGGTTATTGGCGAATCATCGTGGGTTATCGTGAGTTTGCCATTGTCAAAGTTGAATGGTGATTTGCTCGGGGAATCAATATCAAGAGCGGTTTTGACCGCTTCCAAACTCTTTGTTTGCTTCATCAAGCTTTTATAACGCGACTAGTTGGTAATCAGAAAAATCTCTACGGTGTTCAAATGTCAGCTACACGGCGAGCTCTCAAGACACTCACTAGTTTCTTGGGCAAGTACGTTAATCGCGAGGTGCTCGCCGAACGCGTTCAAAGCGCCAGAAAATCCATGTCAGGTCTCTCGCGTGGAACCATTATTGAGTATGTGGCACTCAGTCTGGTAGTTATCATCGCTCTCGCAGTGCGCATCATGCCCATACGATGGGGCTTCTACCTAAACGAGTTCGACCCCTATCTGCAATGGCGCATGGCTCAGTACGTGGTTGACCATGGGTTCCTTGCTTGGTTCAAGTGGCACGACACAATGAGTTGGTATCCATACGGCGCTGACATGCCAACATGGAATCTGTATGGTGAGGCATTCGTTGTAGCTGCCATAACAATGATCCTCAAGGCACTCGGCGTCGCCGCGTCAGTCTTCGACGTCGCAGTAATCTTCCCCGTGGTCGCGGGAACGCTCACTGTGATAGCCGCATACTACCTCGGAAAGGACATTTGGGGAAGAGGCGTTGGCATGTTCACCGCACTATTCTTGACGTTGAATTCCAGCAGCATTGGACGAACGCAACTCGGCTTCCTAAGGCACGAACCACTCGGCATTCTACTCATGATATTGATCTTCCTATTCTTCAGACGAGCAATTCAACCTGAGAATCCCACGAGGAGGACTCTGACCTATGCAAGCCTCGCCGGCTTATCCATGTTTTACTTGGCGGCGTCATGGGCAGCCTCATATTATCCCCTAGATCTCATTGTCGTATATGCGGTCGTTCTCGCAGTCATAGGCCGGTCTTCAAGGAAACTCCTGTTAGGTTACTCTGTGATGATGGGTATCTTCCTTCTCTTCACGCCGTTCCTAGTTCCAAAACTTGGCTTTGACGCACTCAAGGACCTGACTTGGCTTGTTGTGCCCGCCGGAGGAGTTGTGCTCCTTGCACGCGAAACTTCAAGCTACCTGTCCACTAGAAGAATGCAAGTATACACGCTGGCAATTGCAGTTGTCGCTACAGCGGCGATTGTTGGACTGCTCTCGTACTTCCATGTCATAGAGAATCCGGCCGGAAAGTTCTACGCGGTGATCAATCCCTTCGTTCGAGGTGATGTCCCAATAATCCAAAGCGTAGCCGAACATCAACCGGCTACATGGTCATCCTTCTTCTACGAATTTGGAACGCTAATGTTCCTGATGCTCTTCGGATTCTCCTTCATACTCCAGAGAGCTCGCAATGATGACATCTTCGTACTGCTATGGGGTGTCACGTCAGTATACTTCGCGGCCTCATTCGTCCGATTGACCCTAATCATGGCCCCAGCCTTCTGCATCCTAGCTGCAATAGGAACCGTTGAGCTTGGCAAGCCGGCCGTCGACATCATAAGAGAAGCCGTCATTTATCCGAAACGCAAGACTCGAGTTATCGCTAGAATTGGAAGAGAGTTCGGAGTCGCCATATTCCTTATCCTCCTCATAATCATCGTCCCATCCTTCTGGAGGGCTGTGCAAACCTCATACCAACCCGCCACGATCGTAACCTCCAGTATCCCAGCCGTTCCGACCGCGGGCGGGGAGTTGAAGTACCAAGACTGGCTTGAAGCCCTTTCCTGGATGCGATACAATACTGCTCCAGGATCTGTCGTATTCGCATGGTGGGACTACGGGTACTGGATAACTGCACTAGGAGATCGGAGAAGCGTAGCCGATAACGGAACCCAGAACTCAACACAGATCGGAATGATAGCCCAGACTTTCCTAGACAATATCACTATGGCAATTCCGAACCTCCAACGATACAACGTCTCCTATGTAGCCATCTTCATCACACCCTCTTCCGGTGGAGGGCAGGCTGGCCAGAGTTACCAAGGGTTCGGAGAGGACGGGAAATGGTACTGGATGGCTCGTATTGGAAATAACACGATGTGGAATAATTACAAGATTGTGTACCGAGAGACCCGAGCTAATCCGCAAGCTCAGACCACAACCTACTTCAGGGAGATCTGGAATGTGGCCGCCAACAAACCCCTGTCAAATGAGACAATCGCCGACAACAACCAACTAAATGATAAGAGCATGCTAGGTTACATGATGCAGGAGGCTACCGCTTCCGGTACAGGAACTCCATCACCGTACTTCACCCAAGTATTCTCCTCCACAAACCACTTCGTATTCCTCTATCAAGTTAGATACGTAACTGAGACCAAGATCTCATTGCGCCATGTACCAGACAAGATAAGCTATGGTGACTCTGTCAACTTAATGGGTAACTTGACTGACAACAAGGAGACACCGTTGCCAACAACAGTGCCTGTAGCGGTTACGTTAGAAAATTCGGCAACTGACGGGCAGTCATGGGACGCAATAGACACGGTCCCAGTCTCGACAAAAGGACAGTTCAACTACACGTGGACTCCGCATGCTGGCGCCTACCTTGTTCGCGCTCACTATCTCGGCCTAGAAACCAAGTATGTTGAATCAACCAGTGATCCACAGAATCTCGACGTATCGGGAGCCAATGTGACATTGAGCCTCTCCGTTTCACCGACGACGGTCACTGTGGGACAGAACATAACCTTCCAGTGGCAGATGTCGCCTTTTGTCAAGGACATGAACGTCACCCTCGTCTACAGCTTCGACAACAAGACTGCGATTCCAATCAAGAGTTTCGTGATGTCTTCCTCTTCGATGAGTTACAGTTGGAAGGTCACCTTGCAGGGGACCTTCTGGGTTCGTGTCATATTCCTTGGTAGTCAGGACTATGGCAGAGCGGTAAGCCCTTCGATAAGAATCACATCAAGAACATAGGTTAGCCTAAGCGCCCTCTTGGGGTGCCTGTGGTTGTCTAAGCCCTGCGTACTTGTCGTGTGGGGAAAACTTCGGCGGATGCGGGGTTACTGTGGTGGTACCACACTTGGGGCAGTTTTGTTTCAGAGTGTAGGTCTTACAGTTCGGGCATTTTCTCAGTAGCCATTTCAACTGAGTTTACGACCCTGCCCACCCAGACCTTTGATTGCGGTCAATGCTTCCTCAACAGCGAGGTTCAGTGTCGCCTGAGCATCAGTTATCTCTTTGCTCCTGACTTCAAACCTGTAACGCGGAGAACCCACCGCGTAGATCTTGATGGTAGTGCCTCTGCTCTTCTTGACTTTCTTGGCCCCATGCAGGGCCTGTTTAATTGCCTCCAACCCCTCGGTCTGAGTACAGATAAGCTCCACAGTCCCGGTGACCTTTGCCTTCTCTAGTCTAATCTTGCTCCGCGCAACCTCGGTGAGAATCTTTGCCCAGTCTTCACTTATCCCCAGTTTGGTGAAGGTTTCCTCTCCTTCGTCTGTCGCTTCCTCGAAAGCATCGTATGGATTGTCGAATTTCTCGTAGATCACAGACCTAATTTTAGAAAGATCCTCTTCGCTAATCTTCAACCGTTCAGCCGCTCCTTTGATTATTGAGTCTGCTTTCTTTACTTTCTTCCATTCGAGCATCTTCTCGGATTTCTCACGGCCCGTGACTCTTCGAAGCGACAGATCGACTTGAGCACGTTGAGAGCTGACTCGCAGGACCTTGAGAACTAGTTTTTGGCCTTCTCTAACGTGGACTCTAATGTTCCTGACGTATGTGCTCGCTATCTCCGAGATGTGGATGAGCCCCTCAACATTATCGTATTCATCTAGCTTCACGTAAGCTCCATAATCGACTACCCGCGTAACGGATGCTACTACTAGGTCGCCGATTTCAGGGTATTCGATGCTGACTGACATGTTCTGTAGGCCTATCCGAGCGCTTGGACTACTTCTCCTTTGAGCTTGGCCTTTCCTCCAGTAGGTTCAGCCAAGACTTCATCGCATACGGAGCAGCGAGGAGCAAGCGACGGCCTATCGAACACTACTTGTTCGTTTCCACACTTACCGCATTTGATCCGGATGAATGTGCTTTTGGGTTTTGGAATCAATTCTCGTTTGACCATTTTCTACGTCACTCGCAATTTTGTTGAGAATCGAAGTCCAATGGGAATTCTCCACATAAGGATTATGGCAGGCGATTTGCCAACAGGCCATAGGTGAAATAGGCGCTTTCTCTTGGTGCCTAGGTGAGGTCTAGTTTTCGAAGTCTGATGCCGAGCCTGTAGACGTCGGTGTCGCATGTCTTGCATGTGAGTTTGAGTAGTTGTTTCTTGGTGGTTTTGGCGGTTCGTTTTAGCTTCGGAAACTTCTGTCCTCCGTAACCGTGTTCGTCTCGCTCGTGTCGTCTGTTTCCGACCGCCATGGCTCGATCTCTTCCTTTCTTGTAGATTGATACCTGATGATCAGTATGGGAATTGCACTTGGGACAGTATGTGCGCATCTGTTTCGGAGCTTTCATACTGATCAGCTTGATTTTTGCTACCTAGCCGGACGGGTTCTATTTATTGTTGCTGGGACGAATCCATTTCATAATTGATTCTCATGGAATACCCTTGACCTCGATTTGTACTGCAGCACCCTGCATAATGAGTGCCTGAGCATTTTCTCTCGGCAGAGAACCTACGTCCTCTTTCTTGTATGGGCCGTAGATCTTTAAGTCAACACCAACAATTTCTGGGATGTCTTGGAGGAATCTGACAACCGCTAATTCCGTTTTCTCATTTGGGACAGATGCAGGCGAAGGTTTCTGGCTTCGGTTCTCCTTGAACGATGTCAGAGACTCATTCACGCTGGCGATGAGACTTTTCTCCTCCTCTGTCAGGTTCGCAGAATCGACCGATCTACCACTTCTTGCCGCGCCAACAATCTTCATGAGTCGCGTCTCTCTGAGCTCGTCAAGGAGGCGTCTTGCCACTTCTTTTTCCTTTAGTATCAAATGGCCCTGTATGGCGTGCACGTCTGTCGATGCCGCGTCGTCCTTCAAGCCGTTCAGGTATCCTGTCGCCCGCTGATAGAAATCAACAGGTAGTGGTTGAGGGTCCTGAGTTATTTTCTCAGATTTCCATGCTTTGTAAAGTTCATTGTACAATTCTATTCCACCGGAATCGCTACACCCTTGGCGATGAGCAATACCGCTGCGGCCATTGGCAACTCGACCTTTTCATCGACGAAGGGACCGAAATGCCGATCTCGAATACGTAGTTCGGGTGCGTCTTCAACATGAACCTTCTGTGTTCCCTCGAAAACCACTGGCTCACTGAATGGATCAAACTCTTCTAGTTTGTCTATGGCAACCACCACAGCCCTCAAACCTGTTTTCCCGTTTAATGTCTCAGGCATTCGTATCAATCTGTGAATATCAGTTGTGACTACCGTGTCGATCTTCGCTGGCAGAGCCACAAAGGAGAGAGCTTTCTCAATAATGTTCTTCCAGACCTGATCGGTTACGCCCCATCTGTCCTGAAGGTAGCTCCAAAGCATCTTCCTCGACCATTCTCTCTCAATCGTCTCCCGCTCCTTCACGATTTGACTGGCAGCGCCACGAGAAAATCCCAGTTCATGTAGCTGCTTCTGATCCAGCTCAGTAATGATTCGGTAAACGCCTTTGGCCAATCTCCCACGCCAACCAGGATCCGCCAATTGCGGCCCAACGACAACAGAATGTTTATCGTCCGAAAACAAATCAGGCGGTCCCTGGTAGAGACCCTGCTCCGCGGGATCCAATCCCAATCCAATCACATAGTCGACAAGTTCCCTTCTTTGCACGTCATCCAGCGTCTTCAACTTCTCCGATATCAGATGAAGATGATATCCCCTATGACCAGAGAAGAAGAGGTGCATCTCGTCTGATTTGATTCCGAAATCCTCAACGAGGAACTCCTGTAGCTTCAAGACTTCCTCCTTTGCGGCAATCAAGCAACGGTCGCAGAGCCATGCCTTCTCCTCAATCTTCTCGTAGCCGCATTTGGGGCACTTGGCCGGTTTCTGTCCTCGTCGAGTTTCCTTGCATTTAGGGCACATCCACATGTCATGTGTCTCTTTGCATGGTGTGTCGATGTGGTCGGCGTCAACGTCGAAAACTACATCTGAGCCAAGCCAACCTTTCCGATCCATTTCAAGATCGGGCCGCTCGTAATAGGCAGTTGAGTAGTAAACGTCGGAAGGAAGGAGTGACAGGAGAGACTCACCGAACGCTGAAAAATCCTTGAACGCCTTGTGGCGAACCATGATTTTCTCGCGGAAGAGGAGAAAGCCGAACTCGCGTTGAGCCATAGCGTAAGGAGGCTTAATTGAAGTCAGGTTCTTCTTGTAATAGTTAAGGAACTGGCCTTTCAGGAACTCGAAACGTTGAGTGGTCTGAGTGGTTGACACCAGTTTCTTTTCCTCATTCATGTGTGGCCAGCCGACACCTTAAGTTCGAATGGGACGCCGCAAATATATCCTTAAACAGTCGCATTGACTTCATAAATGTGAATTCGGTCCAATGCAATTCCCGAAGGGATTGGAATGAGTGAGGGTTACACCAAGGTAGGACAGGTAAGCGATTTTCCAGCTGGCAAATTGAAAAAGGTTCAGGTTTCCAAGGAAGACGTTGTCATAGCCAATATAGACGGCAAGATCTATGCTATGACGGCCATGTGCACTCATCGAGGTGGCCCCCTCGATGAGGGCGAGCTAGAGGGCACGACAGTTATCTGTCCTTATCATGGTGGGCAATTCGATATCACAACTGGCAAAGTTGTGGCACCACCTCCCAAGAAAGACGAGGTGTCCTTCGAAGTCAGAATCGAAGGCACAGACGTGCTGCTCAAAAGGAAGTAGAATATTCTCTAGATCAGGTTCTTCGACGCCTTAGCACCAATACAACTAGCAGTACAACAACAGCTGCTGAGGTGATGGCGAGGATAATTGCTAGAATGGAATAGGTAGGTTCGTAAACCGCCGTAACGGTCTTCGGACCATCCATTACCACAGAGTTGGAAATAATCTTCCCGTCTTCAGTAACCCAGTGAGTAAGCGTATACTCGACTCCAAGGTATCCCAACAATCCGGGAGCCATCGCATTCCTCGGCGCGTGAAACGTTGCCGTGGCGTTTTCTTCGTACCACCCTGAGCCAGTAGTGGAATCGTATTTCGAATTCACTGTCAGAAGATATTGGACAGTGTAGTTCAACACCTTTAGTGAAGTTGCCGACACTTGTATTTGCACAGCGCCAAGTTCATAGCGCCTTCCGGTTCCGATCAGTAACTCGCTGTTGAGGGTAACAGTATGTGTTGTGCCTCTTTGGAAATACAAGTTGTTCCAAGAGTCACCTGTAATACTCACTGCCTCCCTACCATCAATCTGAACAGGAATATTCACGTTCTGAGGAATCCCGTTCGGAACCAATGTCAAACGAAACAGAGCCGTAGCGGTTCGAGCATCAACCTTGCCGAATCCCCAGGTCGGAGATCCAGACGACAGAAGGCCGGTCTTCGAATCCATGCGAGCAGTCTCTCTCAGGGCATCCGGGATGCCTGTTGCCACCAGATCGGGCTCATACTGGAGCATCAAGGCGACTACACCCGCTACGTGGGGAGTCGCCATACTCGTTCCTGCGAGAATTCTATGATAGGGATCTGGATCAGTGGAGCGCTCGGTGACTCTGCTGGATCTCGCAGACGCTATCAACATCCCCGGAGCTACCACGTCGGGCTTTATTCTTCCGTCTCTCGTTGGTCCCAGGGAACTGAACGGAGCGATCCCGCCCACAGACGCGCTCGTGGATCCAAGCGTTTGGTTGTTCATTCCTCGCCACGACGTCTTGGACACGTAAGCTCCAACTGTCACCACGTATTTTGCAGTTCCCGGTACTCCTACTGTTCCATAGGGGTCGATATCGTATCCAGCATTTTGAATGAAGGAGGCTCCCGGAAAGGAGCAGCTGTACGTGTCTACCCATGCATCCCAGACTCCTTGTGAATTCACTTGATTCGCCTTGAGAGTGATGCTCCAGCCGTCAGTGGGCAACTGAGTCGTTGAATTGACTTCGAAGTACAATTCGTTTCCGTTCGCAGAAGGACTAGTGATAGCAGTTAGGTTGCCATACTTACTCATCCTACCGCCCGGAGGAGTCGGTACACCGTATACTTGACCGTCGGGTGTGTTTATTGTGGCATCGATTTGGTCCTGAGGTGAGTACCAGATATCGATTGCTAGGTCGGTCGTAGTTGGTTTCACGGCCAACTTGAGCGTAACATCAGTAGACGATGGCAGTTGTCCTTGAGCATGATCGTTATCCTGCCTTGCGTTGCCAGCGGCGACTACGATTGGTGTGCCTTCCTTGACGATCGCGTCTAACCCAAGTTCGAGGGGATCGGTTCCATCGTGTGCACCAATGTTGCCGCCGAGGCTTAGGTTGATTACTGCCCGTCTACCGAGTTGTGCAGCCTTCTTCACGATATAGTTGATGCCGTCCAGAATCTGGGCTGTGAAGAAGTTCCAGCTGGCTCCATTGCAAAGTTCGTTACCGCTCTTAACAAATATTATCGAAGCGTCGGGTGCGACTCCTACGTACTTGTCAGTTGCCTTTCCAGAACTTGCAGCTATTCCAGCTACATGGGTTCCGTGGCCGAAGGTGTCAACTTCTGGGCAGAGTTTGTTCTGTATGTCTCCAGATGTGCATTCGAATCCGTAGTCAAAACCGCTCGGGGATCGACCTGGAGTTGTCTGGTCCCACACAAAGAGAATCTTAGTTGTACCGTTTGGAAAGTTGAAATCCGGGTGCGCGGTGTCGATTCCCGTATCTACAAACCCGATGATCACTCCTGCACCAGTGACGTTTCGCCCATTTGGATCTTTGACTTTGTCCAAAACTGTGCTGGCCCCTGTATCTGGGACGCTTTTGTCAAGATAGAGGCTTAGAGGGTGAGAGCGCGAAATGCGAGATACAAAGGGTAGGCGTGCAAGGTTGTTCAATTCGGCTGGTTCGGTCTTCAGGACAGCTATCGGGCCAGCCACGGTAGTCACTTCTCCATATTGGGAGAGTAATCGACTCTCCTCTCGTTTCAGATCGTGCTCACTTTCGATGAGAAGGGAGATTGAGCTCGACGAGGATGTGGGAACACTGAACGCGAACTTGTCTCTAGATATCTGAGACATAGTGATTGCTTGCGTGGACATGGCGACGGAACTGAGGTTTAGTGCTAGAAGCGTGAGGATGAGCAGAGTTTTCTGGCTATTCATTGGGTATTCCTAGTTCGAGTTTAGGATCGTCTTCGAGTATTTCTTTGCTTATCCTTTCTGAACATCAGTCTTGCCTTCTTCCGATAATACGCGAGCGGGTGTATGATCGTTCCACACAACTCATTCGGATTTACGCAGATGCCGTGGGTTTGCATTGTGTGGCAGTTAGGTGCCGTGTATTTCCTTCTCGAACCACGCTTTCCAGCAATATGCTCTACCTGATACCTAGCTATTCTTTCATCGAAGTCTGTGAACGACTTGAACATCTTCAGGAGCTCTTCCTCGCTCGTGCCTATATTCAGTAGGAAGGCGGCCATCGCAAACCGTCCCATATGAGAGATGTGCTTGCTGGTTTGAAGAAGGCTGAGCAGGTTCTTCATGCAGGGAGGCATCGCAGAAGCCACAACGGCTCTCGGCGTTTCATCAGCGGCAAGATACCGAGATCGAGCTTGGAGCGTGGATCGGAGTGGTTCCACTCTCTTGTCGAGTTCAGCGGGTAAGCTAACATCCGCTATTGCGGTTCTCTCTATTACCCGAACTTGGACTTCCTCCTCGAGCAACCTCGCGAAGTCCTCCCGCGGGAGTAGCACATAACCCTCCGATAGCACGCGGTTGATTAATTTCCACTTCAAGTCATGTATTCTCGACGAATTGCGCACGTAATCTCTGAAGTGGAGCGCAAACTCGAAGTGGCTCTCGCCTACATCTCGGTCGACTTGCTTTGCGTCCCACCCAAAAGAGGCTGTGGCAATTTGGAGCAGCTTCTCGGGTGATTCGTCTCTTAGTAATTGGTATGCTCTCTTTGCTTCGGCCAGTGCATATCGTCTTCTGGTCCTGTCGTCGCCGATGGCAGTGATCAGCATGAGGGCAGTCGGATATGCCAGTATGTCCACATCTTCCTGTGTCAATTCAGCAGATATCCTACCGCTAAAGACTCCTTGCCTGATCCGTTCCATCGCGCGTTCGAGGATCGGGGTTAGTTCTGGTCTGCTTAGTTCCGAGGGGTCGATTCCGCGCGACTTCACGTACTCTGAAGCTTCTGCGGAGAAGGGGAATTTTGCAAGATCGAGCTTTGTTAGGAGAGCTTGCATGGCGATTGCCGCTACGAATAGGTGATCGGCTTTACGTGCTGCCCTCGGTGCTCTCTCTCAATCCGCCTCAATTCTTGGTGCCAAGTAATACAGTAACTTTCCTTGTTGGGGCATTTCATATTCGAGCTTTACTGGCATGTTGCTCGAAAATTCCACTGTGACAAGTTCCGCTGCCATGGATCCTGCCTTTGAGATTTCCCCTAGGTAATTCAAGTTGAAGGTTGCCTTACAAGGTTCCTTAACTTCCAGTTCCAGCAAGGCGTCGCTACCTTTCTCGAGCTCAATTTTCGCACCACTCAGCTCTGTTACGGCTTCTGCGACGAACTTCTCTTGAGTTGTTTCGAAGCGTACGTTGTCGCTGACCGTTTGAATCGTGTCGATTATGTCTTTGAAGCTGGAGCTAATCATTTTCATTTTGGTGTTGAAGGCTATCTTCGGCGTTGGCACTTCTTCATCTCCTGGGTCTAGGGTGGGGAGAGTGAAGGTTGTCTTCCATTTTCCTTTAATTATCATATTCAATTTCTTCGTGTTCTCGTCATAGGACATCTCCAAGGGTTCTTGGCCGACGCCTCGTAGTTTCTTCACAATGTCCGATACGTTCAATCGGATTTTTGTAGGTTGAAGGCAAGTGTATTCCTCGAAGGCCGACTTATTCCATTCAAAGTCCACCATGGCCACGTGCGACGGATCCATCGAACGCATCTTGATTCCCTCGGGAGCCGCGTTAAAATCGGCTTCCTCAATGAGTGTGGAAATCGCCGCAAGCATATTCTTCCAACGCCGAGCGTCGCTAATTGTTGCTTTGAACAATCTTCATTCACCAAATGTTACGCGGTGTCTAGAAAGACGTCTTTACGTACTTTAATTGAACGGTGCGAATCGCGCCACTGAACTCTACGAGTTCTCTCGCCAAGTTGTGCCGCAACTGGTGCATCGGAAAAACTGCGTCGACGATTCGTCGGCTCCTCTCGTTTGCACTAGCCAGTAGAATGCTTCCTTATGTCCACACTTGGGACAATCGACTTTCGTCTTAGGTAATGTTCTAATCTTTTGCTCTTCTTTGCCGATTACGACAACGTTCTCTTTTTGCTGCTCAAACTTCTGCACAGTGCGGTCTGACTTTTTGGTTTCGTATCCGCATTTCGGGCAGCTAAGCACGACTGACTTCTGCTTCTTGGTTGGTAGAAGCGCCAAGCCGCACTTCGGGCAGAACTGCACTTTTGATAACGACCGGCTAGGGCAATCCCCGAGAGTTCCTTTTAAGCGTTACTTGATTTGACTCTCGTAAGTTGCAATGTGTGCGCGTTTCGCGATTAGATCTGCGACCCTCGCGGCTTCGGGAACACGATGGGGTTCCATGCGGCCCACCTCAAAGACTTGAAGAGCCCGATTAACATCAATACCTGCAATACGTACAAAGACAGGGCCACCGTGAGCCCTGAATTTGTGCAGGCCGCCTTCCTTGCTCTCACGACCTTTCACGGTCTTGGAGGCTAGTCTGCCTCGTTTCCTTTGAACGATTGATATTACAGGTAACTTGATCGAATTCGCCAGGGCCGCTATGTCGATCTTCTTGAGTTGAGTATTGAACTGCTTGGAAAGAATGACGACTCGCAGTTGCGAATACTGCTTAGAGTCAGTGATCTCCCGGCTCAGTTGAGAAAGGTAGTCTGCTTGATTCGATTCTAATTTGCAAGTAATCATACCGTCGAGCCATAGATTTCCTCTAAACACGACTCCTATGATGATCCCTGTATGTGCCTTATCGACGGAAGCGCTGAGTCCGAGGATTCTGACCTCTCTCTTGAACAACAATCCTCGCCTGTGGCTAGCAACCCAAGCGCTGGACGGCCAACCTCACCAGACCAGAAAGTCCTGCCACCGGTCCTTCGGGATTCTCGCAGATGATTTTCACGCTCTCCTCTATCGATAGGGTGTTTCTCCGATATGCTTCGATGAGGATGGATTCGCAGGCGTTTGCGCTATCTTTCCGTTGGATTCTTGTTCCAAGATACGGGCGAAGGTCTGCGAGCTTGAAAGCTTCAGCTAGGATTCGGTCACTGACTTTGACTGCTTGTGGGCGGTCGTTTATTTTCGATAGTGCCAGAGAGTAGATGAAGTTGACGTAGGCGTCTCCCAGACTGGCCAGTTGCTTATCGCGCATAATCTGGCGTAGTGTGTTGGAATTACTCATCAGGCGGGTCCGACGGCTTTGGCGAATTTCTCAGTGAACTCCTTGTTTAGCTCCTGGATGCCGGATAAAGCATTGAGGAGCGCTTTCTCTGGGGAAGCTTCACGTTTGGTTCGCAGGTAGACGATGCTGGACCTAATCAGGGGATGTGGCTGGTCATATCCGGCGATTTCCACATTCTTGTCTTCTAACAGAGCGGTCTGTAACAGGTTGCAGAACGTGTGGTCTTCTCCGACTATCTCGATCTTCAACTCGTTCTTTGTTTTCGTTAGGACTTTAACTTCCATAACCGATCCCTTCAACTAGCCTTCCCGTAATCTTCCGCCAGCCTTCTTCTTTCGATATTACCGCAAGAGGGGCATTGTAGTCTTCGGTTAGTAAACTCTAGCACTCCGCCGCACTTGGAGCAGAATGCCTTAACCACCCCCAGCCCACGTCCCGCCGTTGTCAATTGCGGGATGCGGTTGGTCATGTCGATGACCCTCGCACGAAGAATATCCCCTGCCTTACATACATCAGACATATTCCTCTCGTAACGCGGGCTAGATGAAGAGATGTGAAGAAGTGCTGTGAATGGGTTCTGTATGGATTTTCCGTTAATCTTCCATAGGTTGACCGTGGCCAACTTCTCCTGGGCATGAATTACGGACGCTATGACCTCGGCTCCTTCTTTGGGGAGATCAGGGATTCTGGTGGTGGGTACGACCGTTACCCGCTTATTCTTCAGATCGATCCTTGCGTTTCCGGTGAAGTTGGCATAAATCGTTCCTTCCTGCTCATAGGTTCCCGCCCCTGGAAGGAACTGTTCGATTACTCCCAATTTGTCGCCTGGAAGTACAGGCTGAATCATTTCACGAGGTGCTTTACTCAAGTTAACTGCACTCAACTCAACGATCACTTTCTCACTAGTTTCGCCGATTCAATTACAATCGGCTGCTTTGCTCTTGCAATCCCAAGATTCGTCAGCGTAAGACTCCAGCCCCGTATATAAGGTCAGATATCAAACAATCCTGCTCTTATTCGATTCTGAAGACGTCAACGTCTACGTGGCCTGTCTTCTTTCTGTGGAAATGGAATTGATGAGGAATCTCTATCCTCGTGCTGATGATTCGGTCGAGCTTGTGATCGTGTTCCTCCAACCATCGAACTAGGAAGTTGCGCGTTGAAGACTTGTGGATGCTGTAAACCACTTTTCCGATATTGAGGGCGACTTTGAGGAACTCTATGTCTGCGTGCGGTTTCTTAGTGCCAAATGGCGGATTCATGAGAACCGTGTCAACGTGGCCTCGCAAGGATTCGATGTCTCCAAGAATCCAATCTATCTGCAGACCCGACGATTTGGAGGTCTGGAATGCGATTGCTATGCTCGCCTCGTCGACGTCTATTCCAACCACATGCCTTGCTCCGAGGATCGCCGCGCCCAAAGCCAGTCTTCCTGTCCCAGTTCCAAGATCAGCAACTGACTTGCCTTGAATGTCGTCATGCACGTAAGATGCGGCGAAGAGAATCTCTGCCGCCAGATCTGCCGGAACCGAATATTGTTCTAGCACGACTTTGGGTGCAGGATGCGGTTTCACTTGTTGGAGCATAATAGCCAAGTCGCGTTTCCGAATTGCGACAGACTTTGGCTGAATCCCACTTTCCTTCAGCCGGCCTGCACCCGTCAGGTAAGTGATCCCCCTAGTGCCATTCCTCTAATGTCATGCCCTTGGTATATTCTTCCCAGCTCTTCTTACCGAGTGCGACCATAGTTTCCTCTGGGTTCAGAATGGGTTTGCGATAGCGCTCCTGATCGTCTGTGCTTATTCTGGGGCAGGAAATCTCAACGTAAGCGTCCAAGTCGGTGAAAGACTCCAGAGTCTCAGGGATTACTTCAGTTACACAGATCAGAATCGCTGAATGCCCATTCTCTTCAAGAATGTCTTTGAGGCGTCGGGCCAATGAAATGTTCATCTGGCTACTCTTTAGACCAACAATAATTCCAATCTTCTCTGCTTCCCTGAATCTTGTAATATTGATCCATCGCTTTCGAAGTAGTCTCCGACATGCCTCAGTCATGTCTCTTGCTGTTTGTTGAAATGGATCAACGACAATAGTGCGCTTTCCAGTGGCGAGGGGTATTCCGAGTGCGTGGAAGTCTCCACCACTCAAAACCACTATTGCGTCAACTTTCTCTGATATTGCTCGAACACTGCCATAATCACACCCCAACACTTGTCCCGCATACTTTAGCCAACCAGATGGACGTCCGATCAGAACCCGTTTGCCATGTTGTTCAAGTATCTTCTTCGCAGTGTCGATTTGATGAATGTGCTGGATGTTGGAAGCGAGTCCAACCACTCTCTCCTTCTCCAACAGTTTTGCGGCTTGAACCATTGGTTCTTCGATAGCTACATCGATGTGAGCTTCTACGAAGAGAACATGCTCTTCCGGAAACTCGCCAGGAATCTCCGCATGACCAATATGAATAAGCAAATCAGCTCCAATATGCTCCTTTGGGTATAGTGCCAAGTCACATGCTCCATAACATGGGTCTCCTGAAACGAATACTTCAGCGCCGGTCTTTGATTCCAAAGATCTCGCCAAGTTGAATCCTATGGGCTTCAATCCTTCAGGCATCTGCAGAAGAACACGTTTTGCTTCACGCTTCTTGATCTCTTCGAGGATTCTGTTTTCTTCTAGTTGGTACATGGTTCGACTCGAGCGTAGCAGGAAGGCTGCTCAACTTAACCGTTCCCTTGCTTAGATGGTCACAGAAACATGTCTCAGATGAAAATCCCGTCCGGTTTCGTTGAGAAAGCGAAATTCGTTGGAGTAATTTTCACGGGCGTCGAGAGAGAATACGATGCACTCCTGCGGATTATGACAGTTGGTTTCGATTGGGTGTGGAGGAAGCGCATGCTTTCAAGAATTCCTCTTTTTGCTGCGGCAAATGCCTTAGACCAGGCTTGTGGGACCGGGTTGGTTACTTTCGAATTGAGCCGTAAAGCGGGGGCGAGGAGCTTGATAGTAGGGTTGGACCTTAGCCTGGCTATGCTAGCAGTGGCCAGTCGGAACAGGAGAAAGTTGCAACTTACCAATACGGCGTTCGTCAGAGCCGCCGCCGAGCTCCTTCCGTTTCGAGAGGCATGCTTTCGCTATGTGACGATAGGTCTGGCGTTACGCAATTTCGGCGACAGAATGTCGGTGTTTCGTGAGAGCTTGAGAATCCTCCGGACTCATGGCTGGTTTTTTTCGGTTGATTTCGTTCGGCCAGAACAGCGCATCATCTGGAGAATTTACAGATTCCACATATTCCACGTCCTACCTGTTGTCGCAAGACTCGTATCCAGTCACTGGAACCAAACTATGATTTACCTCGCCAACACGATCGTTCTATCAAGCGCGCCGACCCAGATATCGGATCAATTGGTGCAGGCTGGCTTTCGTCATAGCTTCACGGAAAGGATTACGCTTGGAGTTGTTGCGTTGGTAGGGGCCCAGAAGTAGTCATATGAGCTTTGGAATAATCAAACCAGCAGCCAATAGAACCACAGCACAGCACTCCACTTTGACTATCGTCCATGCGATTCTACGCATTTGACGTGATAGTTCAATGAGGTCAGGCGTCCGAACCGTGCTATCTAGGTTCTTCAAGAGTTCTTTGGGTCGGAATTTGTGAGTAAGAAGGAGGATCCCGACACTAAGAACTGAAGCCATAGCAGACACCAAGACCGATGAAACACTGACATTTACTGCTTGAACAAAGTAACTAGCGAGGGTAGAGATCCCGCCCCAACTAATTCCAAACCAGACAGCATTGTGAAATCGCCCACGAAAGAGTTCCAAATTATATGAGAATATGAAGAAACACGCAAGTACCGCGAAAATCAGAATGTACGGGCTCACTGTCTGCGCTAGATAAACAGCGATCATGGTGGCGCCGAAGATACCGATTCCGGCCATGGCCTCCAGTGTACTGTCGGAGAAGCGTGTTCGGTAGGGCCTCTCATGGAGTTCGTCCAAGCTGTAGGCGCCTAGGCAAAGCGCGAGCAAGATTCCGGCGTAGGTTAGGGCTAGTCGTCTTACGTCGATTTGTTCAGACAGCGAAGCTCCTATTGTTGCGAATGCTAATACAAACAAAGGAAGCGGAAGATGCATTAGCCTGACAAAATCAGAGGCCAGTGATCTGGGAGTCAAATTGCTCTCTAAGATAGCTCTCTTTGAGTTCTAAAGAGAGTTGTCCTCAGGAGAAGTAGCGAATCTTGCATACTTTATGCGACTTGAGGCTGCGCTACTGGTTGCGCCAATGCCTCTTGCGAGACTACGCATGCAACAGAAAGTTTCGTTCCTGCAACACGGAGGGCTTCTTTCGCGGTCTCGAGCGCGTTACTATTAACGTAGATGTCCAGAATCGATTGTCCGTACCTGATCCTGGCGGCTCTCCCTGTCGGTTTGCCGAAAGCTCTGCGCATACCTTCCTGCAATCTGTCTGCCCCGGCGGTAGCGATCATACGGTTCTCGCGAAGAATAACGTGAGGATACACTCGGAGGTGAATCTTGTAACCAGTCTCACCCAATTTGTCGAACAAGACCTTATTGGCAGCCACACGAGCAGATTCAAGCGCATTATGTCTTATCTGTACGGGACTTTGGGCAACTAGAGAGAACCTGTACTCGAACTTGCCCTTGGTGTCGCCCATCATGAACTTAGAAATCTTCGATGGGGGAGCGCCGTGGATGTATTTCCCGCGCGTATATGGCTGGCCCTTGATCTGCCGGTAATTCCTGCCCTTCATTTCCAATCCCTCTGAAGTCCAGCGTGAATACAATGGCAATTACTTAAGTTTACAGCAACTTCGACGAGGCCTTTCTGAACACGCCCACAAGAAGCGACGCCTCACGCGTCGAAATGAAGGAACGTGATATAACATTGCGGAATGCGCGGCGCGCTAATCTGCTCCTATGCTCCGGAGCTCCGCTCAGCTTCACTAAGCGGTCAAACCGGAGCATCAATCGCTCTTTCGCAGCTTTGGTTGCAAGCTCCGGTTTTGGTGTAACCTCTCTTTGGAAGAGCTCGTAGAATACAATTGAAGCTGCTGTCGCGACATTGAGGACATTATACTCTCGACTTGCAGGTACTGTAACCATGAAATCGCATTTCTCTACTTCTTGATTGTTGAGTCCAGAACTCTCTCTGCCAAACACAATTCCTATGATTCGTTTCGATCCTCCGATTCTTTCGGCCAATTGGGATGCGGTGATTGATATTCTCGATAGGTTGGATCGGCTACTCGCGGTCACAGAGCTCGTTCCCACAACCACGTCAGCGTCATTGAGTGCCTCTTTGAAGGTTCCTACTACTTTGGCGGATTCGAGGATATCCCGTCCTCCCATAGCGTAGGCTCGTGCCTCTCCACTAATCGCAATCTTCGGATTCACAATCCACAGGTCGTCTAGGCCGAAGTTCTTCATTGAGCGCGCTATGGATCCAATGTTGCCTTCCTTTTCAGGTTCGAGTAGAATCACTCTAACTGACAGTCTTGTCACGCCCAATCTCGCTGAGCGTATCTTCAATCTGATTAGAATATGTGACGAATTCTCTCGGGGTGACCTCGAAGACGCGCCTTTCTCCGGGGGAGATGCGATGTAGAATCACACTCGCATGTTCGGGGTAACATTTCTTCAGATATCTGGCTAGGACTCCGCTCAATCTCCTACGCCGCTGATTAAATAATGAGCGAACCAGATCGGTGAACAGTTCGCGATTCTTTATCGGGGGGTCCTCGTCTTTGGGGGTCACTGTGATTATGGCAGACTCTACCCTGGGCTTCGGATAGAAGGCGTCCCTTGAGACCTTGTCAATGAACCTGGCTTGGGCTCTGGACTGAAACATTACTGTGAGCCTGCCGTAATCCCTTGAACCGCTCGCAGCTGTCAATCTTCCTGCAAATTCCTCCTGCAGCAGCAACGATGCAAGTTTGTATTTGCTATTGAGGATCATCAAGACAAGTTTCGAGGAGATGTTGTACGGTGGGCTCGAAACGATCTTATCGAAGCCGGGTAGTGTGACTTTGAACACGTCGCCCTCCAGTACCACTATGTTCGAATGGTTTGAGAACTTGTTCTTCAGGTAGGCTGCAAGCGTTCGGTCCTTCTCCACAGCTACTACCCGACCCGCGTTGTCGGCAAGTGCCGAGGTCAGGAAGCCCAATCCAGGCCCAACCTCAAGAACTGTATCTTTGGCCGTGAGTTGACCTGACTCCACCAGTTCTTGGCGGGTTTTCTTATCGGTCAGGAAGTGTTGACCGAATCGTCTTAGTGGAGGAATTCCTAACGCGCTGAGCTCCCGTCTCACCCAAGCCACACTAAAGACCTCGAAACAGTTTGGTCAATTTGATCCTATGGTTGAGTCTGCAGGAAACGAGAAATATCCATTTGTCCCGCAGGTTTCGATAATCCGGAGAGCTTCACTCCGACTCTGCGGAGAATGGCCGTGGGCATAGACTGCAAGATTTGTTCCAATAGCTCCCCTGAAGATTGTCTTATGACGCTTTCATTGGCTGTGGCTGTTTCGAAGGATTTGGATTTGGTATGAATGCTCAAGTCAGATAGAATCGCAATCACGCTGACTGATTTGCATAGCATGCCTTTCTCCGCCAACTTTCGGCTTACTGAATCTGCTAACTCGAATAGGAGGGGACGAATTTCTTCGACTTCTCGTGTGTTTTTCTTGAGCGTTCCGATGCGGCTAAACTGACCTGGTTGTTCTCTTTCCTTTACTGGCTCATCATCTAACCCCCGTGCTGATTGGTAGAGATAGTTGCCTAGGCTCTTCCCGAAAGTTCCGATAAGTAGGGGCGAATCAATTTCGGCAAGTTCGCTTATACTACGGACATGTAGCTCGGAGAGTTTCTCCTCGACCTTTTTTCCGACGCCGGGGATCCTACTTACTGGCATCGTTGCAAGGAAGCTGACGACTTCTTCAGGCTTTACGATGGTAAGGCCGTTAGGTTTCACGTGATCTGAAGCGATTTTTGCAACGAGTTTGTTGGGAGCTATTCCCATCGAGCACGTTATGTGTTCCCGCGCGAAAATCTGCAGTTTGATTTCTGTAGCAACCTGCTTTGCAAGATCGAAGTCGCCGTTGGTTCTCGTTGTGATATCAATGTAGGCTTCGTCAATTCCCAACTTCTCATAGGCGTCTCCATGTGTTTTCAATATCTCCATGATTCTGTCGGACACTTGTTCGTACATGGGGCGGTTCATCGGCAAGAATATGGCTTCAGTTTTTTCCAGCAGCTTCTTCGCGCGGACTATCGGGATTCCTGCCTTCACTCCGTAATCTCGTGCTTCGTAATTGCTCGTGCTAACCACACCACTGTCCTCAGTTCGACCAGAGTAGACGCAGACAACTACCGGTTTGCCTCGTATCTTCGGATTCATGTTCTCCTCGCATTGTGCGTAGAAGTAATCGAGGTCTGCGTGTACTATTACCCTAGCAGGCAAGCCAGCCGGACTCTTCTGGGGATCTCTTCGTTCTAGAGCGTTCTTGAGAAGATGCGGTACTTTTCTCCCCCGGTTAACTCATCTAGGATCCTTTTTGCTATGACCTTTATCGGGTCGCTTATGCTTTTTCGGTCTTGCATGTCCTTGAAGCTTGCGAAGGGTTTCTTCTCGCGGGCGTTTATGATCTGCCACATTGATTTCTTTCCTATTCCCGGCAATAGTTCCAAAGCATGCATCCTTGGAGTGATTGCCTGCGAATTGTTGAAGAAGGATACGAAACGCTGCTCTTGATTTGCAATCAACTTCTCTAGTACAGGTAGAAGTTCTGCTTTGGCGTTCGCTGTTAGATCATTGTATCCAATCCTTCCGATGATCCGGTTGATCTTCTCTCTTCGATCTTTGCCAATGTATACTCGCTCGTGTAGCGCGGCTTGGCTGCCGGGTCTTACTTCAGCTTCTAGTAGGGTGAAGTAGGTCTCGCCAATCACTTGTACGGTGGGGAGAGCGAGATGCCGGGGTTTGTCGGTTGCGGGTCGGCCATACTGAAGGTAATCTAGCACGTAGGCGTACTCTTCGTAAAGGCGGGGTGGGAGGCTTCCTTCCGCGTGGCCTCCGGTCGATGGCCTAAACCTTTCTGGTGCGCTTGAACCAGCTGCTCTGTTCTCTCCTTGGCTCTCTCTATTCTCGCTCATGGGTTTTCTCCAGAATCAGTTGCGCGGGTTTACGAGCTAGAGCAAGTAAAAGCGGGTTGGCCGATTGGGTCTGTGATTTGATGTTTCTATGGGACCGCGGCTAGAATTTTGCAAGGTCCAGCGCATCCGCTTATGTGGTTGATTTCCAGAGAAAAAAGGCTTCCTATGCTGGTTACTGTAATCTGCTAGGCTTCTCGGTAGCTATTGACAAGTTTGAGAATGTCTTCAAGTTGCTGGCTGCTGACAATTCTTCCTTTAATGGTAAGGATGGTCCGCAGTTCCTCTAGGTAGTGGGGCATGGTATTCACTATCTGGATAGCGTCCTTCCTGTCAAGCTGATATTTCTCAGCCAGTTCCTTCACGAGCTTCTCAGCCCTAGTAGGCGAAACCTTCGAGAACTTCGAAGCATAGTCGAGTGTCCTTCTCTGGAACTCACCAAGTTCATCTTCCTTGGCTCGTTCCAGTATCTTCTTAGCTTCAACAGTAGTCGCAGGTCTCGAGTCCATAATCTTCCTCGGCAAGAAACTCACTCAACGTGAAGGCGTCAGGTGCTCCGGCCGCGCGATAATCTGTTTCGTTAGGCTCCCCATTTCGATATGAACCACATAGGACTTGCCGCGTTTTGCATGGATAATTCCAACACGTCCTTGGTAGCGCCTGTGGGGCATGCCTTTGTGGACCGCCGAGTCAATCAGTACCGTGACTTTCTCTCCAGGTTGATAGATTCTGAGGATTCTGCTTAATCCAATCTTGCCTCGTTCGCGAGGATGCTTGCGGAAAAGGCTTCGTGTCCTGGATCTGTACCCCTTTGAGCGCTTCATAAAACACAACCTTGCACAAACTTTGCTAGCACACTGAGAGCCCGCTAATTAACCTTCTCCGCATTAGGATCAGTTGAGCTATTGTTTTCGTGATTAGGGTCGCATTGGGAAAGGCATTTTCCTCCCGAGAGCCGATCCACGTCGCTTCATACTCTTCATCATCTTCTTCATCATGAAATACTGATTCACCATTCTCTTGACCTCCTTGTCTGATGTTCCGGAGCCGCGTCCTATCCTTCTAGCTCTCGATGAATCGATTAGCTTCGGATCCTCGATCTCCTCTTTAGTCAGGGATTGGATGATTACTCGCCAAGAATCCAGTTTCTTCTCGGCTGTCTCCATAGCGTCGTCCGGAATGTTCGCACCTCCTGGTACCATTCCAATAATCTTCTTCAGAGGGCCCATCTTTCGGACGGCGACCATCTGATCGTACATGTCCTTGAGGGTGAACTTTCCTTCGAGGAAAGCCCGCGCCTTCTTCCCAGGAACTATGACCTCTGCTTCTCGTACCTTCTCAACTAATGCCTTGATGTCTCCCATACCCAGAAGGCGACCAACGTAGCTCGAAGGGATGAACTGTTCTAGGTCATCGATCTTCTCGCCCGTCCCCGCGAACTTGATCTTCGCGTGAGTGGCTGCGACGGCTGATAAGGCTCCACCTCCCTTCGCCGTCCCGTCGAGTTTCGTTACCAAGATTGACCCAATCTTGGTTGCTTCATTGAACGCAGCCGCCTGCGACATTGCAGCTTGACCGATTGAGGCATCGATTGCAAGAACTATCTCGTCAGGTTGAATCTGGTTGGCCAAATCCTTCATTTCGGACATAAGTTCTGATTCATTCTTGTGTCGTCCCGCCGTGTCGACGATGATCAGGTCATGCTTTTGAGCTATGAACTGCTCCATTCCTTTCTTGACAATCCGTAATGTGTCCTTCGATGCTGGTTCCCAGTAAACCGGCACATTTACCTTGTCGGCAAGCTGTTTCAGCTGCTCGTAAGCTCCCGGACGGTAAGTATCGGCACATATGATTGCGGGACGCATGCCTCGTTTCTGGTAGAATCGTGAGAGTTTCACAGCGGCAGTCGTTTTTCCGGTTCCTTGAATTCCCACGAGCATTACCACATGTTTCTTGTTCGGCTCAACTAAGAGTTTGGTAGGTTCTTCTCCTAGGAACCGAGTCAATTCCTCGTAGAGGACCTTGATGACGTGCTCGCGTCTTGATATTCCGGGTGGAAGCTTCTCTTCGAGGGATCTCTTCTCAACCGCTTGCGATATCTGTAGGACTAGGTTGACGTTGACATCTGACTGCAAGAGTGCTCTTTGAAGGTCGCGGACGAGTTCTTTGACAGCCTTTTCATCAACCACTGCGAGTCGGAGAAGTCTCTTTACTGCGTCGTTGAGTGATCTTCCAAGGCCCTCAAAGGCACTCATGGCTTCTCAATTCCGGAACGATTTGTGGGATGCGTTGTCCACTTCATCCTAAAAGGACTTCCAAGTTGTCTACGAACCATTTAATTAGTCGCTGAATCTTGCATGGCCACGGCTCGTCCACCAGCTAGAAGGTTCTCATGCGTGTCCAAGAGGCTGTCTGAAACGGACGGCTTCCGAATAATGGAAACAGGTTCTATCCCCAACAAGGCCGTCGTGATTAACGGTCTCCCGGATGTTGGTCTCGTGGGGCTCCTCGCAGCTTCGCACATAATCACTTCACTAAATCTTGCGGAAGTAGGCTCCATTGAGTCCGATTCACTCCCGCCAATGATTGTCCTGCATCGCGGACTACCGAAATCCCCCATTCGTATCTTCGCAGGAGATTCACTGGTCGTGATAATATCGGAGACTGCGGTTCCAGCTACTCTTCTTAGGCCATTGGCGAATAGTCTCGTTGACTGGGCGCAGACTAAGACCGCCAAGATGGTCTTGTCATTGGGTGGAATGGCTGTAGCAAATCGCCAGGATATCGATGCTCCAAAAGTCTTCGCAGCGCTCTCTGAGGCTGCTCTAGAATCAAAGTTGAATGGGGCGGCGGAAGTCTTGGAGGAAGGTTACATCGTCGGCGCATACGGCCTGATACTTCGACGATGCGCTGAAGCCTCCGTCCCCGCGATCACCCTGCTCACCCAGTCCTACTACAACTACCCAGATCCTGAAGCAGCGGCGGCCACAATTAGAGCAGTTAACAAGATCCTCCAATTGAACGTGGACGTTTCTGAGTTGCTCAAGAGAGGAGAGGAAATCCGCTTGAAGAGCAAAGATATGATGCATCGAACTCACGAAGAGATGGTGAAGATGAACAAGGGACACGAGTATGATTTACCGCCACTATACGGGTGAGCGCATTTGAGTTCCGAGTCAAGCAGAACTACTCATGAGGATGCCACGAGCCCAACGCATCTCTCCCCAATCCATGGTTCGGGCTGGAATGTCGCGGCGGCCTGCATCGAACCATTGCACAATATGTACGTCGTAGCGCGAGAAGTGGTGCTTACCGTTGACTTACCTTACGTGAACGAGAAGCAAGTGAAGTTGACCTGCCCAACAAACGATTGCATCGAGATATACGCGGAGACGAACAGGAAGATCACGTTCAAGGATCTTGGGATAAAGCATAGACATGGGGAATTCAACTGTTATCATGCAAGGGTGCGAATTCCGGTGCCGGTTGACGAGAAGAGGATGAGCACGAAGTTCAAACGAGGCGTGCTTGAGATTCACGTACCGAGGCTGAAGTAAATCAAGTCCAGGGAATAGTTGACGCCTAAGCTTTGGCGCGCTCGAGAGCGGCGAGTGTTAACAGGGGAAATATTACGGTGGCGTCACTGACTATTGTCACAATCTTATTGGGCGTCTTAATTTTTCCCCAACTTATGGCTTCTTCAAGTGGCGCACCACTCGCCCCACCGCCCTCTGGACGGTCCAATGTGATTTGTATAGCCGCATCTACGCCGCCTCTGTATGAGTTTGCGATCAGAACATGATGCTTCGGCATCCCGCCACCGAGTATCACCGCCCCGACCTTCTTCTTCTCATATGTCATGTCGACCAACTTGGAAAAATCTTTGAACGGATTAATGAAAAGGGAGTTGGTCCGACTATATGTCCAGAGATTTAGTCCTAGCATCGAATCAAAGATTCCTGGGCAGAAGATTGGGATGCCACGTTTCTGAGCGGTTCGAAGAAGCGAATTCTCATCCCTGAGTTGTTTCCCGAACTCCCAAAGAAGTTCATAACTTGCGATGTTGCGGCGTCGCGCCTCTGGGATTTGGTTCAGCATACGATGCGTAGTCTTTTCCAGATGCTCGATTCCTTTCTGGGTTACGAGCAGGTCGTAGATACGCGATAGACCTTTTCTTCTCAGAATTCTATCGTCCATCGATTCCGATCCTACGATATGTCTGTGACCTATTGCCTCGAGCATATCATGTGTGACATTCGCTCCAGTCGTAACTACTCCGCCGATCAAGCGACGGTCAACGAGGTCAGTGATGATCGTCCTTAACCCGCCGGGGATTATTGGCCCTGCCAAAGAGATGAAGT
>Ga0315279_10002673_pt1 | contig 26247 bp, 18 predicted proteins | sample YL17G06_20_MG_FD_203694 | JGI IMG/M metagenome (GOLD analysis project Ga0315279, IMG submission 203694) | Sediment microbial communities from Yellowstone Lake, YNP, Wyoming, USA - YL17G06_20 | ecosystem: Environmental > Aquatic > Freshwater > Lake > Sediment | place: USA: Wyoming | collected... | reverse complement strand
CGGAGGAGCACCCTCACTCAGACTGTCAGTTAAGCAGTCGGGGTGATGTCGGCTCTCTCGTTATCGCTTACTTCGACGTCAGGGACACACCATACAAGGAGGTGTTCTTTGCGCCCGAGGACCGCAACGTCTACCGCCGGTGGCTGCAGGAGTACGCGGCTGAATACGACCTGCGCATCTGGGCGTACTGCCTGATGAGCAATCATGTTCACCTGCTGGTCGTGCCGGGGCGTGAGGATTCGCTGGCCGCAGCCTGACCGCCGGCAAGCGCGGGCGCAAGCCGAAGGGGAGGGGAAATGGGGGAAATGAATAACCTGTCCCCAATTCCGGGTGCTTCTGATGAGCGCTATTGCGAGCTACCAACCGCAACGCTCCTCAGGCAGGAGGTGGCGGACCGGATTCCGTCCTTCGCCGTGCGCCGGGTATTGCGCAGGGCGGGCGTCGCTAGGTCCGGTTGCTCTCTGACCGTGCGCAACCGCTCCGGCGTGAGGAGGGTTATATATGGTCCGGGCTGCGTTCTGGTGCTTGGTGATCGCCCTCATCGCCGTTGTCGTTCTCATACCGCCGGCATGGATGGTTAGCACACTCCTGGGAATCTGTCGACATCGCGGTAGGAGACCGGCCAAGGTGGCGCTGGGCGCTGCTTTAGTGCTCTGGCTTGCGTGGCTCGGCGCCTCTGTCTTTGCCTTTGCCAAGGCGGTCATCATGGAGACCATCTACCATGTAGGTCATTGATGTGGAAAAGAAGGCTGTCGGCGAAAAAACGGGGACAGGTTATTTATTTCCCTTGACGGCGCGCAATGCGCGGCCTATGCTGTGACCGATGCCACGGTTCGCCCGCATCGCCGCCGCGGTCTGGGCCTGCAACTCCTGGGGCAGGCAGTTAATGACGTTGCGCAGCGAAAAGGCGCGCTCCCCATCAGCAGCGAACTTTGTGGAACGCCCTCGAAAGTCCACATCCGGCTCAGGGGCGTGGGAACCGTAACCTCGCGGAGTTTACCCCGACCCGTTCGACAGGCTCAGGGTCGCCCCGAGCGGGTCGAGGGGCGAGCGCAGTCGAGGGGCTCGGAACCTGGTGGAAGGCTGCCCATGGTCACTGCCCTGCGCGTTCATGTGCCCTACTGGGCCGATGACGAGCAACTGAGGCGCCTGTTCGATTGGCTGGCCCAGACGCCCGGTACGTTCGACGAGCTGGCGTTCTTCACGTCGGAGACGCACCCACCGGCGCCGCTGCCGCTCATGCTCGAGCGCGCCCATCGGCTCAAGGCGGTGATGGCGCAGGCGCGAACCCGAGGCTACCGGGCGGGCATCAACGTCCTGGCCACCATGGGCCATCACGAAGAAAACCTGCCCGGCTCCCTCGACCAGCCGTGGCAGCGAGTGACCGATCCCCGCGGCCGCGAGTGCCGCGGCTGCTACTGCCCCGAGGATCCCTGCTTCCAGGAGTACGTGCGCGCGATCTACACGGCCTTCGCCCAGGCTGAGCCGGACTTCGTGTGGATTGACGACGACGTGCGTCTCATGGGGCACGCGCCCATCGCGGCGGCGTGTTTCTGCTCGCGCTGCGTGCAGCGGTTCGCCGAGGAGCTGGGGCGCGGGAACCGTAACCTCGCGGAGTTTACCCCGACCCGTTCGACAGGCTCAGGGTCGCCCCGAGCGGGTCGAGGGGCGAGCGCAGTCGAGGGGCTCGGAACGTCGTGGGTGGCCGCGGCGGAAGGCCCGCCCACCCCGGAGCGCCTGGAGCTGCGCCGGGCATGGTTGGAGCACAACCGCGGAACCATTGATCGCCTGCACGCGATCATCGAGCAGGCGGCGCACGCCGCCCGCCCCGGGCTGGAGCTGGGCTTCATGACCGGCGATCGCTTCTATGAAGGCTACGCATTTCGTCGCTGGGCCGAAACGCTGTCCGGGCCCGAGGGCGCCCCCGTGCGCTGGCGCCCCGGCGGCGGGTTCTACTGGGACGACACCCTGATGGGCCTGGTGGGCAAGGCCCATGACCTCGGCCGCCAGGCGGCGGCGCTGCCGCACTGGGTGACCGTCATCCAGTCGGAGGTGGAGAACTTCCCGTACCACGTCTTGCGCAAGAGCGCGGTGACGACGGTGCTGGAAAGCGCCGCCTACATGGCCGCCGGGGTGACCGGCGCCGCCTTCAACCTCCTGCCTCAGGGCGCCGCGGCGTTGGACGAGGTGCGGCCGATCAGAGATCATATCGCCCAGGCGCGCCCATTCCTGAAGCGCCTGCATGAGGAGTTGGGTCGGTCGCGGGTGCTCGGGATATGGCCCGCCTGGAACGGCGACCTGTGGACGGTGAACGGCGATCCGGGGTCGTGGTTCGACGGCGGCCTTGCGGGCCGGTTCCTCAACGCGCCGTACGCGCTCGGCGAACTGGGGCTGCCGCTGTGCTACAGCCGCGATGGGGCGACGATGACCGCGCTGTCGGGGCGCATGCCGCTGGCCTTCCCGCGCGAGGAGCTGGAGCTGATGCTGCGCGGCGGGGTGCTGCTGGACGCGGAGGCGCTCGAGGTGCTGTGGGATCTCGGGCTGGGCGAAATGGCGGGCGTGCGGCCGGGCGCGGCGTTCCCGGTTGACGCGATCGAGGTCCTGACCGACCACTCGCTCAATAGCCCCGCAGTCGGGTGGAGGCGCAACGCGCGCCAGTCGTTCTGGCAGCAGACGGCCCGGGCGCTCGAGCCCTGCGCGCAGCGCGTGCAGATACTGTCGCGCCTGACGGACTACCTCGGCGGCGATCTCGGGCCATGCCTCTCGATTCACGAGAACCCGCAGGGTGGGCGCGTGGCGGTCGCGGGCTACTACCCGTGGTCGTTCATCGACTCGGCCGCGAAGATCCGGCAGTATCGGGCGCTGGCGCAGTGGCTGAGCCGCGGCCGGCTGCCGGCGGTGGTCGAGAATCTAGCCAAAGTCGTCCTGTGGGCGCGCGCGGGAGCGATGGGACGGCAAGCCGTGATTGTGCTCAATGCCTCGCTCGATCCGCAGCCCGAGTTGGCGTTGGTGGTGCGGATGGCAGCGGGCGAGGTCGAGCACGTGCCCATGGCAGGCGCGGCGCGGGCGCTGTCCACCGAGCCGGCGTCGGAGCCCGACTATCGGCGCGTCGTGGTTCCCGACGTCGCGCCGTGGAGCGCGCATCTGTTGCTGTTCGACGCCGGCGTTCGCCCCAACCAGGACCCTGGCCGATAGTCGCCGGGCGCGCGCCCTGGTAGCGCAGGCTCCAAACCTGCGCCACAATCCAAACCCGCGCCGCTTCAGTCATACCCGAGGTGAAACCTTCCAGACGTTCCCTTCCGGCTGACATCATGCAGCGGGCCCGCCGCCTGGGCAGGAAACCCTTTCGGTCAGACAGAAGTCAAACACTGGTGGGTATGTGAGCGCGTCGGTCATGGGTCACGCTACCCCGCTGCGCCTTCATCCGACTCTGCCAGTTGCGCGGCGAGAATGAATCGGGGCTAGTATGAGAACTTGCACGGCTATTTGGGTACTATTAGTAGTTGTAGTGACGTCTGCCCGCGCGGCCGACTCGCCGAGCGGCGCCACCACGGGTCTCGGACGACTCCCGGCCGAGATGTGGCAGCGGGTGCTGTCGGTCGAGCCGGAGTCGATCGACCTCACGCCGACGGCCTCGCCGCAGGCCCCGGCGACCTTGAGCCTGAAAGAGGCCATTGGGCTCGCGTTTCGCCACAACGGCGCATTCCGCCAGACCCAGGAGGCGCTGGTCAACGCTCGGCAAGGGCTGTGGGTCGCCGACCAACGCCTCTTCTACAGCGCCACGGCGGAGACGAGGCAAGAGCGGCCAGTGGGCGGGGAGACGGATGCCAATCACTCGGCGTCGGCATCGGCACGCTGGGAGCGCTTCGGCGGCGACTCCGTGCAGTTCGGAGTCGGCACCGGCGCCCAGGACGTCTTCGGCGACCTGCTGACCCAGCGGCCGGCGCTTAATGTCACCTATGAGCGGCCACTCCTGCGCGGAGCCGGCTTGGCGTCTGCTACGTGGCAGCGTGTGCGCAGGACGCGGGCGGCGCTGGCGGGGGAGCGACTTTCGTTCTACGATGCCCGCCAGGCGCTTGCGCTTACCATAATCGACGATTACTTCTCGGTGCTGCTCGCGGGCGGCGAGATCGAGATCGCACAGCGAACGGTGGAGCGCGCGAAACGCTTCTACGACATAAACTACATGAAATTCAGCGGTGAGGGCTTGCAGCAGCCCGGCGAGGAGTGGGTCAGCCAGGTCGCCGAGATCGACGTCGACCAGGCGCGACTCAGTTGGGAGCGAGCCAAGCAAAGCGTGATACTGCAGCAGCAGGCGTATCAAGACGCGATGGACCGGCTGCTGCTCGACATGGGGTTCCTGGCCGGCTCGACCCCGCAGTTGACAACGCCTATCGCCTATTCGCCGCAGGATTACGCCGAGGCGTCACTGGTTCGGACCGCACTCACCAACAGCACGGACCTGGCACGCTTCAACCTCGACCTGGAGGACGCCAACGCGGCGCGCACTATCGCCTACAGCAGTGCCCGGCCCGACCTCATCGCGTCGGTGGGCGTCAACGACGCCGGGCAGACGCTGGGCGGCCAGACCTACAGCACGGGCTGGTTCGGCGGGCTGCGGGTGGAAGTGCCACTGCGGGATCGCGCGCTCGCCGAGGACAAACAGCGGGTGGACCGCGATACTGCCGTGCTCGAGCAGCGGATCACGGCGGCGCGCGACAGCGTTGCCCAGCAGGTGCAGCGCCTGGTGCGCGCGGCCGACAGTGTCAAGGCCAGCATCGCCATCGGTGAAGAGGCGCTGGCGCTCGCGCGCAAGAACCGGGAGCAAGCCCAGGGCATGTACGACGAAGGGCTGAGCGATTACCTGCGGGTGCTCGACGCCGACGACCGCCTGGTGGAGGCCGAGCGCTCGCTGCTGCAGCAGCAGGTGCAGTACCTCCTCAACGCGGTACGCATACGGCAGGCGCTGGGTGAGGATATCGCGCAGGATCTGCCAGGGTAGGCAAACCGTGAGCAACGGACGTGTCATAGGCGGATTGGTGGCGCTCGCGCTGGTGGGCGGCGGCGCGTGGGCGTGGCGCGCGTTGTCGCCGCATCGGGCGGGCCCCGGAGTGGAGATGGCGCGGCCGACCCGCGGCGAGTTCGTGGTCAGTCTGGCGGTGGGGGGCACGCTGCAGAGCGATGACGCGGTCACCGTGCGCACCGGCGAGGCGCGGGGCAAGTTGACCATGCTGGTGCCCGACGGGGCTCACGTCAAGGTGGGTGATGTCTTCTGCCGCATCGAGGCGCGCGATCTGCAGCAGAGCAAGGAGGAGGCGGAGCTGCGCCTCAAGCAGGCCCGGGAGGAAATCGACAAGACCCGCGAGAGCGCCACCCAGGACTACGAGAACGACCGGCGGGCGGTCGAGCAGGCGCGCAAGGACTTGCAGTTGTGGGAGGAGTCGAACCGGGTGCGCGTGCAGCAGGCCCAGGATCAGTTGACATTCGACCGCGCCGAGCTGGAGCGCCTGCGCCTGGAGCATGAACGCCAGCGGCGAATGGCCGACAAGGGCTACGTGCCGACGGCGCAGGCGGACGTCGCCAGGGCGACCTACGAGGCGCAGCAGTTCAAGGTGCAGCAGAGCGAGAAGGCCCTGGAGCTAAGCCGGCAGGAAATCGCCTCGGAGCTGCGCCAGCAGCAGACCGCGGTGGAGGCGGCCGAGCGCAAGGCGGAAATCTCGCGCACGCGCATCGAGGAGCAGGTGACCGCGGCCGAGAAACGCGCCGAGATGGCCGCGCGGGAGCTGGAGAAACTGCGCCTCGCGCTCAGGGACACCACCGTGCTCGCGCCCGCAGTGGGCGTGGTCACCGTTTTCACCAACTACCAGGGAGGGGAGCGCCGCCCCTGGCGCGAGGGCGACCAGGTGTCGTCGGGTATGTCCCTGGGCACTATCTCGGGCAGCGAGAATATGTCAGTGACGGGCCGCATCGCCGAGACCGACATTGCCTCGGTGTGGAAGGGCCAGCCGGCCGAGGTCGAATTCGAGGCCCTGCCGGGGCGTAAGTTCACCGGCGCGGTCACCGCCGTGTCGGCGGTCGCGCGCGAGGTGGGGATGTCGGAGGATCCCAAAGCCGCGCCCAACAAGCGCGTGTTCGATGTCTGGGTCAAGGTCAAGCAGGACCGCCCGGGGCGCCTCAAGCCGGGGCTGAACGCGAAGGTGCGGTTGATCGTCAAACGGTTGCCGCACGCGCTGTACGTGCCCCTGCAGGCCGTGTTCGAGCGCGGGGGCAAGAGCCTGGTCTATGTGCCGCGCGACGGGGGCTTCGCGCCGCGCGAGGTCGAAGTCGGAGAGCGCAGCGACGTGGCGGTGGTCATCCGCGCGGGCCTGGTGCCGACGCAGCCCTTGGCGATGGCCGACCCCACGCGGCTCCAGGCGAAAGGCGCAGGCAAGGGCCAATGAACGTCATCGAGGCACAGGGGCTAACCAAGATCTACCACGCGGGCACCGTCAACGTGGCGGCGCTGCGAGGCGTGGACCTGCAGGTGGCCGCCGGCGAGATGGTGGCCATCATGGGCCGCTCGGGTTCCGGCAAGACCACGCTCTTGAACATCCTCGGCTGTGTGGAGCAGCCGACGGCCGGGCGCTACGTGCTGATGGGCGAGGACGTCGGGCGGCTGGGCGACGCCCAGCGCTCGGGGCTGCGGCTGCGTCGCATCGGGTTCGTGTTCCAGGCCTACAATCTGTTGGCGGGGATGGCGGCGCTCGATAACGTGTTGCTGCCCACCGTTTACAGCGGCGTGCCCAACGCGCACGCGCGGGCGCGCGAGGTCCTGGCCCGGGTGGGGCTGGCGGGGCGCGAGCATCATCGCCCCACGCAGCTCTCCGGCGGCGAGCAGCAGCGGGTCGCCGTCGCGCGCGCCCTCATCAACCGCCCGTCATTGATCCTGGCCGACGAGCCCACCGGCAATCTGGACACGCGCATCGGCCAGGAGGTGCTGGCCCTGTTCCAGGACCTGCACCGCGAGGGTATAACCATCCTGCTGGTGACGCACGAGGAGCAGGTGGCGGAGCATGCGCGGCGCATCGTGCGGGTGCGCGATGGGCGGGTGGAAAGCGACACACCGGTGCCCAACCCCCTCGACGCGCGGGCGGTGCTGGCGCAGATGCCGCCGGAAGTCAGCGTGGAAGCGTGAAGCGAGCGATTCTGGCATTACTGGTGGCAGCGGCACTGGCGGGGGGCGGCTGGTGGGTGCGCGCCCGGACGACCGCGCGCGCGACGGTGAGACAGGTCGTCCCTACCGCCGCGATCAAGCGCGGCGCACTCACCATTACCCTGCCCGTCAGCGGATTCCTGCAGTCGGCAGAGGAGACGCGGGTAATCAGCGAGATCGGGGGCACGCTGCTCTACATCCACGACAACAACGAGCCGGTCAAGCCCGGCGACTTGGTGTTCCAGCTCGACACCAAGGAACTGGTTGACCAGCGCGATCAGTTGACGCAGCAGCTGGTGGACGCGCGGGCGGAGATGGACAAGGCGCAGGCCGACGCGCAAGTGCAGACCAGCCAGGCGCAGAGCGAGGTGGACAGGGCACAGGAGGCGCTGGGGCTGGCCGAGCACAAGGCGCAGGCGGAACAGGACAAGGTGGCCGCGGAGGTGCGCTTTGCCGAGAGCGAAGTGGCGCGCGCGCAGAGCGAGCTGGCGCGCGCCCAGCGCCTCGCCAAGCTCAATTACATCCCGGGCACCAAGCTGCGTGAAGCCGAGGCGGGCTACCGCAAGCAGGAGTTCGAGCTCGAGCGCAAGCGCGCCGATCAGGTGAACGCGGACAAGCGCACCGGCGAGGACGTGCAGCAGGCGCGCATGGCGCTCAGGCTGGCGCAGCAGAGTCTCGAGGCCACCGAAACGTCCGCGCGGCTGCGCCTGGATGATGCTCGCATCAGCGGCGAGCAGACGGATCGAAGGCTCAACGAGGCGCAGGATAAGATCGACCAGTGCACCGTGCTGGCGCCGACCGCGGGGCTGGCGGTGGTGCAGACCAACCGCGAGAACTGGCCGGAGCGCCGGCCCTATCGCGCCGGCGACCACGTGTCCCCCGGTCGCGAGCCGGTCATGATCTTCAACCTTGAGAAAATGCAGGTGCGTTGCCAGATCGGCGAGATGGATATCTCGCGCGTCCGCGCCGGACAGGCGGCGTTCGTCCTGTCGCCAAGCGAACGCGGCAAGCGCTACCGCGCGAAGGTGATCTCGGTCGAGGAGATGGCGCGGGAATCCAACGTGTGGGAAGGGGGCACCCCCGGCAAGAAGGTGTTCGGGGTGCTGGTGAGCCTGGAGCAAAGCGATCCCGCGCACCTGCGGCCGGGCATGACGGTTGACCTGGAGATCGTGCTGCGCGAGCTGCAGCAGGTGATGACGGTACCTATCCGCGCCGTGTTCGCGCGGGGCGCGAGCAAGGTCGTGTACCGTCAGCGTGGGGAGCAGTTCGAGGCGGTGCCGACCAAGACGGGGGCGCGCAGCGACTTGGCGGTCGAGGTGAGCGGCGGCCTGAAGCGCGGCGAGCGGGTGGCGCTGGTGGAGCCGCGCGGCGAGGTGCTGCAACAGGCGGAGGGCAAGTGATGCGGGCGCGGGCGGTTGCGGCAATAGTGCTGGCGGCTGTGGTCGGAGCGGGCGCTTACGCGGCATGGCGCGCCCGGCCGAGAGCGCGGCTGACCCCCGACACCGGCGAACGGCTGGTGGTCAACGCCGTGGCGAAGAAGCAGGAGCTGCTGGTGACGGTTGACGCCACCGGCGCGCTGGCGGCGCGGGATTCCACCCCGGTGGTGCCGGAGATCTCCGGGGAGATAGTGTCGGTGTGCGAGAACGGGATCCTGGTCTCCGCGGGCGACGAGATCATGGTGCTCGACCTCACCCAGACCCAGAAACAGGTGGAGGACCTGACCGACGAGTGGATGGATGCGCAGCGCAAGCTGCAGCAGGCCAAGCAGCGGGGCGAATCGCGGCTGGCGGGGATGAACCTCAAGCTGGAGCGCGCCCGCGACGCCGCGGCGGCGTTTGAGCGCCAGCAGCAGGCAACGCTGGAGGGAGACGCCGAGCGCATCTCCTTCAGCCAGGCGGAGCTGGAGCGGCTCCGCACCGAGGTGGAGGTGAAACAAAGGCTCGCCGCCAGGGGCCTCATCGCGGGCAGCGAGGTCGAGCGCGAGCAGGCCGGTTTCAAGGCGGCGGAGTTCGGGCTCCAGCGCGACCGCACCACCTACGAACTGGGAAAGTCGCAGGTCGAGGCGCAGATACTGAACCAGCGCAAGCAGGTGGCGGACGCCGAGCACGACCTCGCCGTCGCCGCGCGCGAGGCGCAGCGCGACGAGCGCATGGCGCAAAACCGGTCGGAGAGCATCAGGCTGCGGCTGGATCGCGCCAAGGAGGACCTGCTCAAGGTGCAGGTGACGGCGCCCGCGCGCGGATTGGTTGCGCTGTCAATGCAAGGGCGGCGCGGCGACGAGGGGCTGCCGCAACAGGGGGATTCGGTCTACCAGGGGCGCCAGGTGGCGGAGATCGTGGACTTGGGCCACATGCAAATGAAGCTGGAGCTGGATCAGCAGTTCGCCAGCGCGGTCAAGGTTGGGCAGCACGCCATGGTCGACATTGATGCCCTGCCGGGCAAGATCATCCCGGGCGAGGTGCAGGAGATCGGCGCCACCGCGCGCCGCCCACCCGTCGAGGGCTGGCGCGGGCTGTCCACGGAAACCACGTTCCCGGTGACCATTGACCTGCCGCCTACCCCCGATACCCTCATGCGCCCCGGCATGCGGGCCAACGCGCGCATCGTCACCCGGCGCGTCAGCGACGCGCTGACCGTGCCCGCGGAATGCGTGTTCGTTCGCGACGGGCACTCGGTCGTGTTCGCCGAACGCGGCGGCCAATACGTGCGCACCGCCGTGCAGCTGGGAGACTCCAACGGGGACTTCGTTCAGGTCACCGGCGGCCTCAAGGACGGCGACCGGGTCGCCCTCAATGACCTCGAGGCCTCGCTCACCGGCGGGACGGCAGGCGGCCAAGCCACCGCCACCGCGAACGGGGGGCGACCGCGGTGAGACTCAGCATCGCGCCGCTGACGGCGCCGGTCAGGACCGGTTTCCGTGAGTTGTGGAGTCACAAGCTGCGGTCGGCGCTGACCATGCTCGGGATCATCTTCGGGGTGGCGGCGGTGATCGCGATGGTTTCCATCGGCGAGGGCGCGCGCCAGGAGACGCTGGAGCAGATCCGCTTGCTCGGCATCGACGTCTTGCAGGTGCGGCGGGTGACGCTCGCCGGCGACCTGCAGGAGGAGGCGGACAAGGTTTCGCCCTACGGCCTCAACTACGGCGATGCGCTGGCGCTGGCCAAGCTGTGCGATTTCGCCAAGCGGGTGGTGCCCTCGTGCCGGGTGTTCGCGGAGGTCAATGCCGGGGGCAAGACGCTGGAAACGCGCGTGTTCGGCACCGCGCCCGGGTACGTGGATACTACTCACCTCGGCGTCGCTTACGGCCGCTTCACCGACGACGAGGACGTCAAGCGCCGCGCCCACGTGTGCGTGCTGGGGGCGCAGGTCAAGCGCGACGCCTTCGCCTTCGAGGACCCGGTCGGCCAGTTCGTCAAAATCGGCGCCAGCAACTTCCGCGTCATCGGCGTTATGCGCGAGCGCGTGCTGCAGACCGCCGAAACCACCTTCGAGCTGCGCGACCTTAACCGCGACATCTACCTCCCCATCACCGTCGCCATGGAGGACTTCCAGATCTACGTCGAAAGGGCGATCCCCATGAGCCCCGAGGCGATCATGGGCATCGTGTCACAGCTCTTCCAGCGCCCGGCCCTCAACCTGCGACCGATCAGCGAGGTCGCGGTCGAGGTCAACAACCCGGACACGACGGTCCCGGCCGCGCAGGTGGTGAAGCAGATCCTCGATCGGCGCCACAACCACGTCCCCGATTTCGAGATCGTCATCCCCTTGCAGCTCTTGCAGCAGCGCCAGCACACGCAGAATATCTTCAACGTCGTCATGGGCGCCATCGCCGGCATCTCGCTGGTGGTGGGCGGCATCGGCATCATGAACATCATGCTCGCCACCGTCACCCAGCGCGCGCGCGAGATCGGCATCCGCCGCTGCATCGGCGCCACCCGCGGCGACATCGTGCGCCAGTTCCTGCTCGAGTGCCTGGTCATCACCACCATCGGCGGGCTGGTGGGGGTCGGCGGCGGCATCGGCGGCGCGCGCGCGATCTCCTACTATGCGCAGTGGAAGACGGTGGTCTCCGGCAGCGCGGTCGTGCTGTCGCTCGCCGTGTCGTTCTCGGTCGGGCTCATTTTCGGGCTTTACCCCGCCATCCGCGCCGCCCTGATCGATCCCATGGAAGCCCTGCGCAGCGAGTGAAACATCGCCTCCCCGCCGCGCCGAACCGCATGCCACCAGCCGCCCTCGGGCGCGGCGCCAACAAGCGCCGGGGTACGGGCACAGCATGCTGTGCCCCTGCAGTTCCGGGATGACCGACCACAGGTGACCAACCTGCCCGAGCCATCCGCATGGGTCTATGGCCGCGAGGGGATGCCCGTCAGTCCGGGCATTCAGCGGGCTCAGCCGCCGCCGCGACCGCCCCTGTCGCCGCGGCAGGAATGGTTCAAGCGCCTCAAGTTCGGGATGTTCATTCACTGGGGCATGGAATCCATCGTAACCCGCCACCCCGAGTTGGCGTCCCCCCATCAGCCCTGGGCCGCCGCGGATTTCGATGCCTGCTCCCTCGGCGGAGTTTATCCCGAGCGCAGTCGAGGGGCTCGGGACAGGTCCCTCGGCGATGAGCTGACACGGCTCGGCGAGTCCTTCGACCCGGCGGCCTGGGTTGACTTGGCGCAGCGCGCCGGCCAGCGCTACATCTGCTTCACCACCAAGCACCACCTCGGCTTCGCCAACTTCGCCTCCGGCCACAGCGCCTACGGCACGGCCGCTGTAGGCCCGCAGCGCGATTTCCTGCGCGCCCTCGCCGATGAATGTCATCGCCGCGACATGCCCCTGTTCGCGTACTTCTCTCTGCCCGACCTGCATCACCCCGACTTCACGCCGCTCGACGCCGCGGCCTGGCGGCGCTACCTGCCGTTCCTGATCGGCCAGCTCGAGGAACTGGCGACCGGCTATGGCCCGCTGGCGGGCTTCTGGCTCGACCCCGGGCCGTGGAACGGCCCCAGCTATCGCTACCCCATGGCCGAAATCGGGGAGTTGGTGGGGGCGCGTTTCCCCTGGATGCTGCTGTCGTCGCGCGATTGGGACGGCGCGGAGCAAAGCTACGACCAGCGCGTCTTCCTCAGCGACGAGGGGCTCGTGCGGTCCTACGATCTGTACCCGCCGGGCGGCGGGCCGCAGCCGGATGCGTGGCCGTTCGAGGTCTGCGACACGATCAACCGCTCGTGGTTCCACAACCCCGAGGACCTGGACTACAAGGCTGCGCCCACCCTCATTCGCCGCCTGGTCGAGGTGGTGGGGCGCGGCGGCAACTACCTGCTCAACCAGGGACCGCTGGCTTCGGGCGAGATGAACCCCGAGGACGTCGCGCGCCTGGAGGCGGTCGGCGAATGGCTGCGGCGCAGCGGCGAGGCGGTGTACGATACGCGTCCGCTGGGCACGCCCGCGCAGCCGTGGGGCTGGCCGGTGGTCAGGGGAGATGCCATTTACCTGCACCTCCTCAACTGGCCGGGGGAACGCTTGACCCTGCCACGGATAACCAAGCCCGTGGCCCGCGCGCAGTGGCTTGACGGCGCGCCGCTGCGATTCGACCGGGAAGGGGAAGGCATAACACTGCACCTGCCGGCGGAAGCGCCGGATGAAGTGGACTCAATCGCCGTGCTGCTGCCGGGGTAGGGCCGCTGAGCTGCGCGTTCCTGGGCTTACGGTTTTGCCGCGCCACGATGACGCTCCATCGCTTGGCTTCGCTGGCGCGGCCGGGCCCGCCTGCCGCCCCGGGCCAAGGATAACGCAGCGCTCAAGCAGAACAACCTGGAAGAGCGAGACTGACGATGCGGCGGTTTGGGTTGCCGTGGTGCGGTGTGGTCGCGAGTTTCCTGCTCGGCGCGCCCGCACTGGCGGGCGCAATCGCGAAGAGCCTGCCCCGAGCGAAGCAAAGGGAGCCCGGCATGGAGCAGCACGCGATCGGGGGCTCGGGCGTCCCCGGACTGGTCAAGACGGGGGCGAAGCTGGGGGACATCTGCGAGGCCACGCCCGTGGTGTGGGAGGGCCGCCTGCTGCTGCTGGTGAACATCCGCCCCGCCGCCGCCGAGAACCCCGCCGACCACTATCTGCAACTGCGCGACGTTGCCGCGGACAGAGTGCTCCCCACATTCGGCCGCGGGTACTCCCTGGCCTCGGGCTTCGTCTGGGACGGCACGCTGCACGTCTATGCGGCGCGGCTGCAGGACGGCGGCTGGCACGACGTCAGCGAGTTCCAGTCGCGCGACCTGGTGACGTGGTCATCGCCGCGCGTGGTCATCACCGAGAACCCGCGCGAGCAACTGTTCAACCAGTCGGTGTGCCGCGCCGGCGACCGCTTCGTCATGGCCTACGAGAGCAACGACCCGCTGTGGCCGGCCTTCACCATCAAATTCGCGGAGTCGCGCGATCTCGTGGACTGGCGGCAGATACCTGGCGCCATATTCGGCGCCGACCGCTACACCGCGTGCCCGTGCCTGCGCTGGGTGGATGGTTGCTACTACATGATGTACCTGGAGCACCGCAGGCCGGACTGGTGGTTCGAGACGTTCATGGTGCGCTCCAAGGACCCTTCGGCAGGCTCAGGGCAAGCTCTGCGGGATTGGGAGCCGAGCCCGCGCAATCCCATCCTCGCGCCGGGGGAAGGCGAGTGCTGCAACACCTCCGACCCGGACCTCGCGGAATTCGGGGGCAAAGTGCTGCTCTACTACTCCTACGGCGATCAGCGCACGTGGACGCAGCTCACGCGCGCCGAGTACCCGGGCACGCTGCGCGACTTCTTCGCCGCCTGCTACCCGGACAAGCGGTAGGGCAGAAGCTTGCCTTCTGCCCCGCCGGATCATGGGGCAGGAGACCAGCTCCTGCCCTACGATCGGAGGGCAAACGGTGTTGCGCCGCGTCAGGTTGCCCCGCGCTCCCGCGTGGGGGGCGTTGATGTTGCTGGTGGCTGTCGCAACTTTGCGGGCCGCGTCCGCCGACGGAGGGGAGTACCCCGTGAAGACCCATGGCGTATTCTACACCGCGGCCATGCTCGACCGCGCCCGGGCCAATGTGGCGCGGTACGCGTGGGCGGCCGAGATCCAGAAGCAAATCATCGCCGGCGCCGAGCCGTGGCTCAAGTTCTCCGACGAGGAGCTGTGGGGCCTGATGTTCGGCAGCACCATCACCCGCTCGTGGATGGTGTGGTCGGATGGCTACTGCCCGGCGTGCAAGCAGGGCGTGCCCATGTACAACTGGGAGATCGACGCGCTGGCGCGGCCGTGGAAGGTGCGCTGCCCGCACTGCAAGGAGCTGTTCCCCAAGAACGACTTCCACAAGTTCCACCTCTCGGGGCTCGACGAGCGCGGCGTCTTCGATCCCAAGCGCGCCGACCGCAGCCTGCTGTTCAACGCGGAGCATCCCGACCCCGACGACCCGCTGCACTCCTTCGGCGTGGACGACGGCGAGGGCTACCTCGAAGGCGAGCACCGCTGGCGCTTCATCGGCGCCTATCTCATCTACGGCCAATGGAAGCAGGCGGTCGTCGCCGGCATCCGCAACCTGGCGGCGGCATACGTCGTCACCGGCGACCCGATCTACGCGCACCAGGCGGGGGTGCTGCTCGACCGCGTGGCGGACCTCTATCCCACCTTCGATTTCGGCAAGCAGGCTCTGGTGTACGAGGTGCAGGGCGCCGCGGGCTACGTCTCGACCTGGCACGACGCCTGCCCGGAGACGCGCGACATGGCGGTGGCCTACGACCAGGTCTTCGAGGCCCTGCAGCGCGACGCGGAACTGGTCGCCTTCCTGTCGCGCCAGGCGAAGCGCTACCACCTCGACAACCCCAAGGCGTCTTTCGCTGACATCCAGCGCAACATCGAGGACCGCATCCTGCGCGACGCGCTGGAGAACCGGCGCAAGATCGAGTCGAACTACCCGCAGACCGACATCACCGTCGCCATGATCCACACCATCCTCGGGTGGCCCGCGAACCGCGACCAGGTTTACGCCATGTTGGACCGCGTCCTCGACAAGGCGACGGCGGTGGATGGCGTCACCGGCGAAAAGGGCCTCGCGGGCTATGCGGCCTACGCGGTCAGCGGCACCGGGCTGCTGCTGGAGCAGTATGCCCGGATGGACCCCGGTTTTCTGCCCCAGCAGATTCAACGCCGCCCCCGGCTGCGTGACACGTTTCGCTTCCATGTGGATACGTGGTGTCTGGGGAGATATTACCCCTCGTCGGGCGACTCGGGCGGCTTCGCCCATCCGGCGAGCAGCTACGCGGGCCTGTCGTTCTCCAACAACCCGGGCCTGGCGCCCTCCATGTACACGCTGCTGTGGCGAATGTGGCGGCTGACCGGGGACGCGGCCTTAGCGCAGGTGGTGTACGGAGCGAACGGCGCCAGTGTTGAGGGTCTGCCCTACGATCTGTTTGCCGACGACCCCGACGCGGTGCAGACCGGCGTCGCCAGCCTCATCGCGCGCGAGGGCCCGACCCCTCGCGTGGGAAGCGTGGACAAACGCGAGTGGCATATCGCCATTCTGCGCTCGGGCCGGGGCGCCGACGAACGCGCGCTGTGGCTCGACTATGATGCCGGCGGCGGGCACAGCCACGCCGACGGCATGAACCTCGGGCTGTTCGCCAAGGGGCTGGACCTGCTTCCGGACTTCGGCTATCCGCCGGTACAGTACGGCGGCTGGGGCGCGCCCCGGGCGCGGTGGTACACCATGACCGCCGCGCACAACACCGTCGTCGTGGACGGCGAGAACCAACAGGCGGCGGCCGGTCGCACCACCCTGTGGGCGGACGGCGAGCGCTTCCGGGCGATTCGCGCCTCCTGCCCCGACCTCGTCGGCGGCCAGCAGTTCGAGCGCACCGCCGCCCTGGTGGACATCTCGGACCGCGATTCCTACGTCGTGGATATCTTCCGCGTGGTCGGCGGCGCCGATCACGCCAAGTTTACCTACAGCAGCTTCGGGCGGATGACCACCCAGGGCCTGTCGCTTCGGCCGGCCGCCGACTTCGGTCACGAGACGCAAACGCGCAACTTCGCCGCGGACCCTGCGCCCCCGTCCGGCTGGAGCGCGGACTGGGGGATCGAGGATCGCTTCCACCTTCTGCCCGACGGCTCCGAGGTCCGTTTTCGCTGCACGGACCTGACCACCGGCGCGCAGGCGTGCACGGGCGAGGCGTGGGTTTCCGTTCAGGGTTTCAGCATGAACGAGGAGGCCTGGATTCCGCTGGTCATGGTGCGCCGGCAGGCGGCCGGTGCGCCGGCTGCGGCCGGTGCGCCGGCTGCGGACACGCCGCCTCTGGCCTCGACCTTTGTCACCGTCCTCCAGCCCTACGAGAAAGCATCCGACATCGCCGCTATCCGGCGCCTGCCGCTTCAGACTGCCGAGGGCGCCGCCTTTCCCGACCCCAATGTGGCCGTGGAGGTGAAGCTCGCGGACGGGCGGCGCGACGTGTTCGTGGCGGCTGACGTCGAGAATCCACTCGGCCTCGCCCCAAGGTGGGGCAGGCGTCTCGCCTGCCGATCATTTCGCAGCCGGGACGGCTGCGCCACCTCTGCGAACAGCAGTCCTCTCGTGCAGCCGGGGTGGCGCCTTCGGCTCGACGGTGAGCTGGCCTGGGCGCGCAGCGACGAAGCCGGACGGGTGCAGCGCTTCGTCCTCTGCCGCGGCCGGTCGCTGAGCGTGGGCGATGTGGCGGTGACGCTCAACGGCGACGCGGAGTTCGTAGAGGTCGCATTCGACGGCGACCGCGCTTCGGTGGTCTCCCACAACCCCGACGCGATCGCGGAGATCCTCGTCGCCGGCAAGAACGTCTGGCAGCCGTGACCACCGCCCTCAAGGTTCCGTCGCCCCTACGAAGCGGGGCTATGGAGCCCCGCGAAGGGGGGTTCCGAAGCCCCTCGACTGCGCTCGGGGTAAACTCCGCGAGGTTACGGTCTCCCCCCGCCAAGACCGCGCTTCCGCTGGGCGCGACTTCCGCCTGAACAGGGTGGGGCAGGCGTCTCGCCTGCCGATCATTTCGCAGCCGGGACGGCTGCGCCACCAGTGTGGGTGTCGAGGTCGCCGTGGAGCTGTGCGCTCTGCGCGACTCCCGCCAGACGGTTGAGGCGCTCCGGCGGCAGTTGCCTCCACCTGAACGCCCCCTCCTGCCCCCAATCCTCCGAGGCGCAGCGGCCGAGGACGAAGGGCGCGGCGCGCCCCAGCGCCGCTGGCCGGTCGCCCCTGTTCGTGATGCACAGCCACCGCACAAACATACCGGTGCCGTCGGCCAGGGTATGCACCTCGATGTCTATCGCGCGGCGGGTGTTGTGCAGCCGCACCACGCCGTGCGCCGAGCCCTGGTCGGCCTGCGATCGGGCGTCCACCCATTCCCATCCGCCTTGCAGGGACTGGCCGTCGATCTCCAGGTCGAACGCCTCGCTCGGCAGGCGTCGGCGCGTGCGCGTCGGGCGGTCGGAATCCCGGCGCGTCGTGTGTCGCAATGAGCCCCGGACTGAGAAACCCCTGCGACGCGAACATCAGGCGCACCAGGCGCCCGCGCTGCAGCGATTCCACCACCACGCCCAACCCGCTCGTTGCCACCTGGGTCGGCTGCGGCCGGTGCGCCGGCTGCGGCCGGTGCGCCGGCTGCGGCTGCTCGCGGAAAACGATGCTCGCGGCTTGCCCTTCGGCCATCATTTCTCCCTCCTGCAAGCAGTTTGCATGACCCCCGAGGGACTGTCCCCGAATGGGGACTGTCCCCTTCCGGGCGGGTACAGTCCACGTAGGGAGAGTCCCCGCCCTACAGCCGCCGCCGCAGCATCGCCGCCCCCGCCACCATCGCCACCACCGTCAGCGCCGCCAATGCCAGCACCTGCGGCCACACCTCCGCCGGCGTTAGCCCCTTCAGCATCACCCCGCGCACGATCTGCAGGAAATAGCGCAGCGGAATGGCGTAGGTCAGATACTGCACGATCACCGGCATGTTGCTAATCGGCGCGACGAACCCCGACATCAGCATGCTCGGCATGATGACGAAAACGTTGGTCAGCACCGCCTGCTGCTGGGTGCGCGCCAGCGACGACATAAGCAGCCCCAGCCCCAGCGTGTTGATCGCAAACAGCACCACCGTCGCATAGAGGAATGCCAGGCTGCCGCGAATGGGCACCCCGAACCACAGATGAGCGATGGCGAGGGCGACCCCCGACTCGAACAGCGCCACGGCCAGGTACGGCAGCATCTTGCCCACGATCAGCTCACCCGGCGCGATGGGGGCCATGACCAGGCGTTCCAGGGTGCCCATTTCGCGCTCGCGCACGATGGCGACCGTGGACAGGCTCAACGTCAGCGTGAGTATGATGAGTCCCACCACCCCCGGCACCATGAAGTCGCGGCTGCGCAGGTTGGGGTTGTAGCGGATCGACGGCAAAAGGGCGATCGGCGGCAAGGGCAGGCGCCGGCCGCGGGCGGCGAGGCGCTGCTGCACCAGGCGCCGGTTCTGCTCGGCCAGCATGTTCTCCAGGTAGGAGGCGGCGATGCGCGCGGTGGTCGCGTCGGTGCCGTCGAGCAGCAGTCCGATCTGTGCGCTCCTGCCCGCGGCAAGGTCGCGCGCGTAGTTGGGCATGACGATGACCGCGGCCTTGACGCGGCCGGCGTCCAGCGCCCGCTGCACCTCGCGCGTGTCGGGCGGCGACGGCACCAGCCTGAAGTGGCCGCTGCCCTCCATCCGGCTCGCCAGCGCCCGGCTGGCGGCGCTGCGATCCTGATCGTAGAAGGCGGTGCGGATGTGATCCACGTCCAGGTTCGCCGCGTACCCGATGAGCACCATCTGGATGATCGGCAGGCCGATGATCGCCCGCATGGTCATCCGGTCGCGCCGGATGTGCGTCAGCTCCTTGCGCGCCAGCCACAATATGCGTCGCAAGTTCATGCGTTGCTCCGCTTTCCGCCGTCACAACCGCGCCCGGAACGACTTGACGGCCAGGGCAAAGATGATGATGGTCTCCCCCCCCAGCGCCAGCAGGTACGGCCAGAACAAAAACAGGCTCACCGCGCGCAGGTAGATGGCGCGCATCAGCACCAGGTAGTGCGTCGCCGGCAGGACGTACGAGACCACGCGCAGGGCGGCGGGGAAATTGGCGATGGGGAAGATAAACCCCGACAGCAGGATGGTGGGCAGCATGAGCGACATCAGCCCGCCCACGATGGCGGTGCGCTGCGAGCTGGACGCCCCCGACACCGCCAGCCCGATCGACAGCGAAGCAATGATGAACACCGCCGACACCGCGACCAGCTCCAGCGCGTTGCCCCGCGGCAGCACCCCGAAGATGAGCGCCCCCGCCCCCACCGCCAGGCCGATATCCACCAGGCCGAGCGCCGCGTAGGGCAGCAGCTTGCCCAGGATGATCTCCGCCGCCCGCACCGGCGTCGCCAGCAGCGCCTCGATGGTGCCCACCTCGCGCTCGCGCACGATGGAGGTCGAGGTCAGCAGTGCCGCCATCAGCGCCATCACCACCCCGATGAGGCCGGGGATGATGAACGCCGCCGAGCTGAGCCCGGGGTTGAAGAGCACCTCCACCCGCATGTCGATGCCGGCGGTGGCCGGTGCGCCGGCTGCGAGCTGCTCGCCCGCAGGCGGCGCACCGCCCAGGCCGCTTTCGAGCGCCCACTGCCGGGCCATCTCGCGCCCCAGGCGCGCCACCAACCCCTGCGCGTAGCCGATGGCCGTGCCGGCGGTCACCGCGTCGGAGCCGTCCACCACCAGTTGCAGCCGCCCCTGGTTGCGGGCGGCCACGTCGGCTGCGAAGCCGGGCGGTATCACCAGCACCATCAGCGCGCGCCGCGAGCGCAGCAGGGACGATATCTCCCGACTGTCGCGCACCTGCGCCACGAAGTCGAAGTAGTCGCTCGCCGCCGCCCGCTGGATGATCTCGCGCGACAGCTCGGTGCGATCCAGGTCTTGCACGGCGACGCGCAGGTGGTGCAGGTCGAAGTTGAGCCCGTAGCCGTAGAGTATCAGCAGCATCACGGGTAGCGCGAAGATCACCCCCAGGCTGCGGGGGTCGCGCCGGTTGAGCAGCCACTCCGCGCGGGCGATGGCGAGCGTGCGCCGCAGGCTCACGGCTTCACCTCCTCGCCCCTCGACCTTGCTCGCCCCTCGACCTTGCTCGGGGCGACCCTGAGCATGTCGAAGGGTCGGGACGACCCTGAGCCTGTGGTGGCGCAGCCGTCCCGGGTAGAGGTGGCGCAGCCGTCCCGGCTGCGAAATGATCGGCAGGCGAGACGCCTGCCCCACCAAGGTCGGCCGTCACCAGGTGCACGAAGACATCGTCCAGCGTCGGCTCCACCGCCCGCACGGCCGTGACCCGCCCGCCCGCCTGCTCGACGGCGCGGCGCGCCTGCGGCTCCGCGTCGCTTAAAGCGCCCGTCACCTCCACGCGGATCATCCTGCCGACCACCGCCACGGCGCGTGCGCCCGGCCACGCCTTCAGCGCTTCCACGCTCGTCCCCAGGGGCTCCGCTTCCACCCCCAGCATGTAGCCGCGCAGGCCATCCGCCAGGCCCCGCGGCGTCCCCACGCCCACGATGCGCCCCGCCGCGAGGATGCAGACCCGCTCGCAGCGTTCGGCCTCCGCCATGGAGTGGGTGGTGACCAGAACCGCGGCTCCCCGCGCGGCCTGCCGGGCGCACAGGCGCCACAGCAGGTCGCTGGTCTCCAGGTCCACGCCGCTGGTCGGCTCGTCCAGCAGCAGCACCGGCGGCTCGGCGATCACGGCGCACGCGAACGCCGCGCGCCGCCGGCACCCCGGCGGCATTTCCCCGATCGGGCGCTGCATGTAGTCCCCCAGCCCCAACGCCGACGACCAGCGCCCGAGCGCCGCGGATAGAGCGCGGCCGCGCAGCCCGTACATGGCGCCGTAGAACGAGAGGTTCTCGGCGACGGTGAGGTCGGCATAGAGGGAGAAGTGCTGGGTCATGTACCCAATGCGCGCCTTGACCGCCAGGGGGTTGTGCACGGGGTCGATGCCGGCGACCGAGATCTCGCCCGCGGTCGGCAGCAGCAGGCCGCAGATCATGCGGATGACGGTTGACTTGCCCGCGCCGTTAGGTCCCAGCAGACCGAGGATCTCGCCGGCCGCGACCCCCAGATCCACCCCGTCCACCGCCCAGAAGTCGCCGAAGCGCCGCCGCAAACCGCGGACGCGCACCGCCGCTTCGCCCATGTCCTCGCTTGCAGAGTGCGACATGACCTGCCTTCCGCCTGACTGGTGGCGCAGCCGTCCCGGCTGCGAGATCAATCATCTGGCGGGCGGGACGCCCGCCCCACCCGAAGTCCCGCTTCGGTGGACGAAGGGGTCGCCGCCGGCGCGGTGGCGCAGGTTTGGAACCTGCGCTACCGGGTGCGGCCGCGCTGCAGCAGCACGACCGCGTCCTCCAGCCCCGGCGCCGCGCGATGCGGGTCGCTGCCGGGCAGCGCCTGCTCCAGGAGCTGGCGCGCCCGGTCGCCGGCCTCCCGGTTAACCACCACTCGCACCCCGGTCCCCCGCCGGCCGACGGACAGGGCCCAGGGCGCGTCCACCAGCGCCTGCTCCGCGCCCGGCGGCGCCGACAGCTCCCACACCAGGTCGCGCGCCGATTCGATGAGCGCCGGGGGCTCCGCCTGCGTCAGCACGCGCCCACCGTCCAGCACCATCAGCCACTGGCAGCGCACCGCCTCCTCCCAGCTCGGCGTCGCCACCACCACTCCCGCCCTCGCCCCTTCGCCCAACAGGCCGTAGATGAGCTCCCACATGTCGCGCCGCGACAGCGGATCCACGCCGGTGGTGGGCTCGTCCAGCAGCACCAGGCGCGGCCGGTGCAGCACCGCGCAGGCGAAAGCCAGCTTCTGCTTCATGCCCCCGGAGAGATTCTGCGCCAGACGCCGCTCGAAGGCGGCCAGCCCCGTGAGCGCCAGCAGCTCGGGCATGCGCGAAGCGGCGTCCTTCCCCGTGACCCCGTTGAGCGCCGCGAAGTACTCGAGGTTCTCGCGCACGCTCATGTGCCCGTGCAGACCCAGCCGTTGCGGCAGGTAGCCGACGTCGGCGCGTATGCCGGCCGCAGCCGGCGCACCGGCCGCCTCGCGCGGCAGCTCGCGGCCGAGCACCGAGACCACGCCGGCGCTGGGCGCGAGCAACCCCACCGCCAGGCGCATGAGCGTCGTCTTGCCCGCGCCGTCAGGCCCGGCGATGCCCGCGACAGTCCCCATGGGCATGTCGGCGCTGACATCGCCGAGAGCGAGCACCGCGCCGAAGCTCAGGCTAACGCTCTCGAACCTGACGGCGGTCTCGCTCATGGCCGGCTCAGGGGCGGTCGCCCCTCGACCCGCTCGCCCCTCGACTCCGCTCGGGGCGACCCTGAGCGTGTCGAAGGGTCGGGGCGACCCTGAGCCTGTCGAACGGGTCGTCGCGCGACCCGCCAGCCTCCGCCCCCAGTTCGATGACGGCATCGGCGGGCATCCCCGGCTTGAACACGTGGTCGCGATTATCCAGCCCGACCTTGACCCCGTAGACCAACCGCGTGCGCTCGCTCGGCGTCTGCACGTACTTGGGCGTGAACTCCGCCTCGGACGAAATGCTCTCCACCGCGCCGTCGAACTCGCGCCCGGGATAGGAGTCGATCGTCACCTTGACCGGCTGCCCCACCTTGACGCGGCCGATCACCGTCTCCGGCACGTAAACCCGCAGCCACACGTCGCTGAGGTCAATCATGCGTACCACCGGCCCGCCCGGGTTGACCGTGTCCCCGGCCTCGGCGACCTTGGTCTGCACCACGCCATCGAGGGGAGAGTAGAGCCGGGTCTTGTCGAGCATGATGTCGGCTTCGCGCACCGCGGCCTGGGCGGCGCGCTGCTGGGCGCGCGCGGCTGCCGCCTGCTGGCGCAGCACCTCGACGTGGCGCGCCTGCGCCTGAGCGGCGCTCACCGCGGCCTGCGCCCGCGCCAGGTTGGCCCGCCCCGCCGCCACGTCCTCGCGGCGCGGGCCCTCCTGCACCAGGGATAGCTGTTCGAGCGCCGCTTCGTGGGCCTGCCGCGCGCGGCGCAAGTCCGCCTCCGCTGCCGCGATGTCCTCCGACCGCGCCCCCTGCTCCGCGATGGACAACTGCTGCTGTGCGACTTCGGCCGCCGCCCGCGCGCTGTCGTGGGCGGTGCGCGCGGCCTCCGCGGTCTGCGCCGACACCGCCCCTTGTTCGGCGAGAGTCCACATGCGCTGCCAGTCGCGAAGGGCCTGCTCCGCCTGGGCCTGGGCGCTCGCGGCCCGGGCGCGCGCCTCCTCGATCTCTTGCGGGCGCAGCCCCGCGCTGAGCTTGTCCAGCCGCGCCTGCGCCGCCTGCACCCCGGCCGCCGCTTCCTCTGCCCCCCGCTTGGCGACGGCTATCTCCTGGGGACGCGATCCGCTGCGCAGCTTCGCCAGGTTTGCGGCCGCCGCATCGCGTGTCGCCTGGGCCTCGGCTATGGCGGCGGCGGAGGCCGCAGCCTCGACCCCCACAGCTTTGTCCGCCTGCAAGGCCAGCTCCGCCGCCTGGCGCTCCTGCGCCTGGGCCGCGGCCAGCCGCGCCTGCCAGATTGCAGTGTCCAGGGTGGCGATCAACTGCCCCCGCTGCAGCGGTTGTCCCTCGCGCACCGGCAATTCGACGACGGTGCCGGCGATCTCGGGCGCCACGTCCACCGTGGTGGCCTCGACCATCCCGCTGACGCGCAATTGCCCGGTGGTGTCATTGCGGCGCGGGTAGCCCAGCACGATCCACGCTGCCAGGCCGGCAACCGCCAGCACTATCGCCACCACTGCCAGCTTTCGCTTCATCTCGCCGCTTTCTGGTAGGTGTACGGGCACAGCATGCTGTGCCCCTACGGTTTCGGCACGCGGGCGATTCACCCGCCTCAGGCGGGCGAGTCACTGCAGATCGGAGCTTGCCCGCCCGGGGCGGGTAAACGTGTTTCGGCGGCGCGGGGAGGGAGTTCCTGCCGGCCGGTGGCACGAAACCACAAGGCTTTCGGATGCGCTTGACCACCGACAGGCCTAGCCAGATGGCGGCGAACGGGCGCGCGGTCGCCTGACCGCGCGAACTCCTCGCGACTTCAGGCGAAGTCGCGCCCGGTTGCGCCCCTACTTCGCGCGCGTCCGCCGCCGCGGCTGCTTGCTCAGCTCCTTGTGGATCGTCGCCGCGGCGCGGCGGCCGGCGCCCATGGCCTCGATCACCGTGGCCGAGCCGGTGACGATGTCGCCGCCGGCGTAGATGTGGGGCAGGTTGGTGCGCCCGGTTTCCGGGTCGGCGACAATGTAGCCGCGGTTGTCAACGGCCAGCCCCGGCGTGGTGCGCTGGAGGAGGGGGTTGGCCGAGGTGCCGATGGCGATGATCACCGTGTCGGCGGAGATGGTGAACTCGGAGCCGATGCACGGGACCGGCCGACAGCGCCCGGATTCGTCGGGCTCGCCCAGCTCCATGCGCTGGCATTCGATGCCGCCGACCCAGAAGTCGCCGTCGGACATGATGCGGGTCGGGCAGGTAAGAAACTCGAAGCGGATGCCCTCTTCCTGCGCGTGCGCCACTTCCTCCGCGCGCGCCGGCATCTCCGTTGGCGAGCGGCGATAGACGATGCTCACCTCGCGCGCGCCCATGCGCAGCGCCACCCGCGCCGAGTCCATGGCGACGTTGCCGCCGCCGACCACCACCACGCGCTCGCCGACCCACAACGGGGTGTCAACCTCGCCCACGCGGTAGGCCTGCATCAGGTTGGCGCGCGTCAGGAACTCGTTGGCGGAATAGACGCCGTTGTAGTTCTCGCCCGGGATGCCCATGAAGTGCGGGGCGCCCGCCCCGGTGCCGATGAAGGCGGCGTCGTAGCCCGATGCCAGCAGCGACGGCAGCGTGAACAGCCGCCCGATCACCGCGTTGAGCCGCAGCTGCGCACCGAGGCTGCGCACGTAATCGATCTCCGCGTCGAGCACCGTCTTGGGCAGACGGAAGTTGGGGATGCCGTAGCGCAGCACCCCGCCCGCCCCGTGCAGCGCCTCAAACACCGTGACCCGGTATCCCAGCCGCGCCAGGTCGCCCGCGACGGTCAGCCCCGCGGGGCCCGAGCCGATCACCGCGATGCGCGGGCCGTCCGGGGTCGCGACCCCGAGGGGCTGGTGCGCAAGCGCGTAGTCGCCGACGAAGCGCTCGACCCGGCCGACCGCCACCGGCTGAGATTGGGCGCGCGCTCCATGAGCGCGCGAAAGATCCGCGACCTTATGAAGAGCCCGCCCTGAGCCTGCCGAAGGGTCGCGCCCAGCTTTGCGCCCCAGCACGCACAGGCCCTCGCACTGGGTCTCCTGCGGGCACACGCGCCCGCAGATGGCGGGCAGGCTGTTGCGGTCGCGCACCAGGGCCGCCGCCTCCGCCAGCTTGCGTTCCCTGACCAGCGCCAGGAAACCCGGGATGTCGATGCCCACCGGGCAGCCGGCGACGCACTTGGGCCGCTTGCACTGCAGGCAGCGCGACGCCTCCGCCACCGCCAGCTCCGCGGTGAAGCCTAAGGCGACCTCGTCGAAGTTGCGGCCGCGCTCCTGCGCGTCCTGCTCCGGCATATGCTGGCGGGGGAGGCGTGCGAGGGCGGACGGCCGTCCACCCCTACGCTTCGCCGAGTCGGCAGGCATGCTCGTACGCCTCCTTGGCGCGCCGTTCCGCATCCAGAAATCTCTTCTGGCGCTGTGATAGCTCTTCGAAATCAACCGCGTGCCCGTCGAACACCGGGCCGTCCACGCACGCGAACTTGGTTTCGCCTCCCACCGTCACCCGGCAGCCGCCGCACATGCCGGTGCCGTCAACCATGATGGGGTTGAGGCTGACCAACGTCTTCACGCCATGCGGGCGCGTCGTCTCCGCCACCGCGGCCATCATCGGGATGGGCCCCACCGCCACCACCAGGTCCACGGGGACCGACCCGTCGGCGAGCATATCCGCCAGCTCGTCCGACACGAAGCCCTTGCGCCCGCGCGAGCCGTCATCGGTGGTGATGCGCACCTCGTCGCTGATGGCGCTCATCTCGTCCACCA
>Ga0315279_10002672_pt1 | contig 26256 bp, 24 predicted proteins | sample YL17G06_20_MG_FD_203694 | JGI IMG/M metagenome (GOLD analysis project Ga0315279, IMG submission 203694) | Sediment microbial communities from Yellowstone Lake, YNP, Wyoming, USA - YL17G06_20 | ecosystem: Environmental > Aquatic > Freshwater > Lake > Sediment | place: USA: Wyoming | collected... | reverse complement strand
TGAAGACCCTAGGTTTGCCGTCCTGAAGCGCGGTCAAGATGACCTCATCAATCGGATCCACGGAACGGCATGTGTCGAACCAGACTTAAAACCATTTTTGACCAATTTCGGAACAGGCATGCGCGCTTGTTATGTGATTATTTGGGCGTCTGCGCAACCGCTGATTAGATTTGTTATTTTTATTTTTAGATGTTCATTGGGTTTTGCGTTGCTGATAAAGATTGGAAAGCCTTTGATTCTGGCGATGCCTTCACCGTTTGGATTCATATCTACTATATCTACTTCGTACTCTTCCCCAATCTTAATAGGGTAATTTATGCCTTTGCCGTGTTTGTTTTTTGCGTTTCTTGGAGCTCGCTTCTTGGGAGTAAAAAGACATTCCTCGCTTTCAACATTAAATACTGCGCGTTCTTATAAGCATACAACACGCGCGCTAGAGAGATAGATTCTTGTGCTATTCTCACGCGCTATTTCTTGCCTTTATTATATTCTGCAGGGAGCTCAACGCTCCGTTTCTCTTTCCTTTTCTGTTCCTTCTGTCTCTGCAATTTCATGTGTTGTTTATGATCCATAGCTTTCTCTTTCTTGCCTTTGGGCACAATTCACCCTCCTTAAGATTAGACTATGCTCTTAGTTCTATTAAAATTGCGCGTGCTTTGCCATGGTAGAAACTGATGGATCGATCGATCAATGAGTATAGTGGTTGAACAACGATATCGTAATAGAGAGTCTTGAGGGAACTAAGAGGTTTCAGAGAGGTAGGCTCGTCGTGTGCACTAGGTGCACGTTACTTGAATTTTCTTTTGGTTTTTTCTTATTATAGATATTTATATTAGGATTTTTAAAAGGATAGTGGACTTGCAGAATTGAATTGAAGCGCCCACACATTTTTCTTAAATTGCTAATACACCTGAAATTACTTTGTAGAAATGACATAAAGGAGAAGAGGAGGTGATAGAATGCGAGGGTCAAAAAAAGATCTGCCAAAGACAATGGAAACGAGTGAGATGGTCATGCATGAAGCAGAGTGGGGTGATATGCACGTCGAATTTGACACAGCCCACAAGAAACTGGACGTTACTCCTTTGCTAAAAGGTTTGCCTGATGATCGGTGTCAATGTCCCCACTGGGGTTATGTGTTGAAAGGCCGAGTTACAATAAAATACAAAGATCGCGAGGAAATCGCAAATGCAGGAGACGCATACTACATGGCACCAGGACACACAGCAATCCTTGACGCAGGCACTGAAGCTGTAGAATTTAGTCCCAAAGACAAGTTGAAAAAGACGATGGAAGTGATTATGCGCAACTTTGAAGCAATGCAAAAAAAGAAGTAGCGCACGCCAACAACACCACGGGCAATCATAGTCTACAGGAGAAAACACTCTAGTTCCACTTTCTCTTTCTTGAGCAAGTAATCACCAAACTTATAACACAGAACTTCCCCTCGCACCCGCCCGGATGCAAATACAAATGAAACAGAGGGCGCGATCGATCGATCTGGTCACCCTCATCGATGAATACGTAAGTATCATCGCTAAAATCATAAACACACCGAACCTTGAAAAAACAGAAATACACTTTCCCAAACCCCTTCTTTACCCCCTAAGACAATGGACTGATCAATCGAGAAACTTGCTAGATGATCCCTAGGCCGTGTAGTATGTGAATTACTATTATTGTGTAGAATGACATGGCTAGGCTAATGTGCACAAATCTGTTGGTTTGAATTTTAAGGCTAGGTATTATCTTGAATCTGTAAGAGAAACCTGTGGCTGTCAGAAAAATCACGACAATGTACAAAGCAAGTCCTGTTCCCAGTTGGGGATAGAATTGTGCTGGTCTGTCGATCTGGCCTGCGAAGTGGAGCGATATCAGAAGAAAGGCTAACAGGTTGCCGAACACATGAACCCTTACGAGAATCTTATACATACTCGGGCGTTTCCGTTTTGATATGGCTATTGCGGGCACGGCGAATGCGATGTAAAGAGTGCCTATCCAAACGAACCAGTGATTTAAGCGAAATTGACCCGCAAAGAAACCAAGATGGACCCAGTGAAGATTATCTGCAACCATCAAACAGACAGTTGCAAGAACAATCAATACCGATGCCCAGAATTCCAGATTCCTCCAGAGTCTCATAACTTGATCAAACACCCTGATTTTCTTGGAAGTTCATCTAACAAGAGCTAGTTATTCTTGTCGGTCTCTTCTGCCTTCTGAGTAGACCTCTTTTCTCACAGGGCAATGCACTCTATCCTTATCTCCACCGTTTGATTCTATTTTTCTTGGGGGTTTGGGTTTGGGATAGAACTTTACCCCCCAGACCAACAACAAACATATAACAGAGAACCTCCCCCCGCAATCGCCCGGGTGCAAACGCAAATGTCAAACAAACACAATCTTGTTCTATACGTGGATCAAGAACTGGTTGAAAAGTCGCGTGAATTGGGGTTTAATCTATCAAAAACCTTCGAAAACCACTTAAAACAACTATTAACTCAATTTTCACAAGTCTCAGCAAGAAATGACTTCAATTCAACAGACAAAAACTCTTCTTGGTGGGCCGGACCGGACTTGAACCGGCGACCTTTGGCTCGTAAAGCCAATGTCCTAACCAAGCTAGACGACCGGCCCACTTTTCATTGACTTTAGATTTTTGCTTATTAAAGTTTGACATGCTGAGAACAAATATAAAGATGTCATGTCCTAATACAGCGAAAAGAAACGGCAATGGCGTCTAAGGACAATCAATCGAGCAAATCATACGGTGGTAGAATGAGAAGAATCCTCGTCACAGGGGCAGGCGGACCCGCTGGCATAAATTTCGTCATGTCGCTTCAGATTGCCCCAGAAAAAATGTTCACAGTAGGAACCGAAACAAACGAGTACTTCGTCCACCTGGCCACCACCAACAAGAAATACCCGATTTCTAAAGCAACCGAACCTGATTACATCGATAGGCTGAACGGAATTATAGAAAAAGAAAAGGTCGAGTTCGTTCACCCTCAGCCAGACATCGAAGTCGAAGTCATCTCGGAAAACCGCGAGAAACTGAAAGCCAACGTTTTCCTACCGTCAAAGCGGGCAGTGCACGCATGCCAAGACAAATTAGAATCGACAAGGCAGTGGCAGAAAAGGAACGTCCCAGTGGCGAGGTTCCTAGAATTACGCAAAGAATCAGACGTTGACAAAGCTTTCGAAGAGTTCGAAAGCCCGATCTGGATCAGAGCCAGACACGGCGCAGGAGGCAGAGGGAGCACGCCAGCCAACAACAAGGACACGGCACTATCGTGGATAAAATACTGGCAATCACGCAACGTCGGTTGGCAATTCATCGCACAAGAAAATCTCCCCGGCAGAAACATAGGCTTTCATAGTCTGTGGAAAGACGGGGAACTCGTGACCTCCATGACCAGAGAACGTATCGAATACATTTACCCACACCTCGCCCCTTCCGGCATCACTGGCACGCCTTCCGTTCAAAGAACCATTCACGACAAACGTGCGAACGAAATTGGAACAGAAGCCGTCCTGTCCATCGATCCAGCCTTCAACGGAATCGCATGTGTTGACTTGAAAGAAAACAAGGAAGGAACGCCGTGCGTCACCGAAATCAACGCGGGGAGAATGTTCACTACCTCCTTCTTCTTCTCCTACGCGAGCAAAATATTGCGGAAGGACCCTTACGCAAACATTCCATACCTGTACGTAAAACTCGCATTCAGAGAGAGTATCCCGAAGATTCCGCAGTACGATGTTCTGCCAGAAAATGTGTACTGGATCCGCCACATCGATGCTCCAGCAAAACTCGTCAAAGACGGCAAAATTCTCGGAGAAATGTATCGTTGATTGAGGCCGCCGTGTTTGACCTCGATGACACTTTGATTCATCTTCCACTCGACTATGACAAGCTTTTTCAAGCATTCAGCAGGATCATGAAGACAAAGAACGTGCGACCATTGACAAAGACCATTTCCAAACTTGATGAAAAGACCAAGAGAGAAATCTTCGCCGTCTGGGACAAGGCAGAGCTTACGGCTCTAGCCATAATCACTCCGATTAAAGAAGGAATCGTTCTCTACAAGAACTCCAAGAAACCCAGAGCTCTTGTGACAATGCAGGGCAGAGCACTAGTGGACCGAATTCTTGAACGATTCAATTTGACTTTCGACATTATCCTCACGAGAGAAGACTGTCTTGACAGAGTCAAACAGCTTAAAACAGCTGCACAAACGCTTGGCGTGCATTTAGAGAATGTCTTGTTCGTCGGAAACGGAGAAAGTGATAAGCTTGCCGCTAAAGAGGTTGGATGTCAATTCCTAGAGGTGAAAAAATGAAAGTTTGGTATGACGCTTGCACGGGCAAGCAGATAAGATACGGCGTTGCGATAGCCAAACGTCTCAGAGCGCTTGGACACGAAGTCACACTGACCACACGCAAACATCCGGACACGTTGCCCTTGGCACGCTTGCTGAAAATACCGTTCGTGACTGTTGGAAAGTACGACCCCACCTCGCAATTATCACGGCTACGGGAAAGCCTGAAAAGACAACTCCTGTTCTGCAAAATGTTTGAAAAAAGCGTCCCAGACGTGGCCATATCACACCGTTCCGTCGAATTGTGCAGAGTAGCATTCGGTCTGGGAATACCAAGCATTTCAACCCACGACACAGTGTACGCTGACGCCATAAACAGACTCACAATGCCCTTGATTAACTACTTAGCCGTCTCCAGAGCACTGCCGAAAAGCGCTGTTGACGGTTACGGCATAAGGAAAATATTCTGGTTTGACGGAGTGGACGAAGTTGCCTGGATAAAAGGCTTCAGACCTGCAGTCAAATACGATTACGGGCATCCGTTGATCGTGGTCAGGGAACTCGAAACAAAAGCTGCGTATGCTCAGGACAAAAAAGATCTGACGAAAGCTTTGACTAGGAAACTAGCCGCATTGGGCAGAGTCTTGTTTCTGCAACGTTACGAAAGACGACCAGAAAAGGGCGTGATCGTTCCAAAACGGTTCGTTGACTCAGCTACAATTGTCTCTCAGGCAGACCTAGTCATCAGCGCCGGAGGCACAATAGCCCGCGAAGCAGTCTTGCAGGGAGCGCCCGCAATCGTCGTTAAATCCTTTGAAAGAATACACGTGAACGATTACTTGGCACAGAAGGGCTTTCCAATCTTCACCGTAAGCCTAGACAAAGTGCTTGACTGTGCGAAAAAGAATCTAGGCAAGAAACGGAATGTCAAACATTTACTCAATGATCTCGAAAACCCATTAGACACAATGGAAAAGATAATTGCAGAAGAAATCAAACAATAGCAGGAAGGGAGAACAGATGGACGTAGAGGAAAAGAATGTTCTGATCACTGGTGGAGCGGGGTTTATTGGTTCCCACTTGGTAGAGGAGTACCTGGCTAATGATGCAGGAAAAGTCGTGGTTTTTGATGACTTTTCTACCGGGTCTAAGGAGAATCTGAAGCAAATAAAAGATTCACGGCTGAAGATCGTTAAGGGCTCAATCTTAGAAATGTGTGAAGTGGACGGCACTGTCAAGGAAGAAGAAATACAGATAATAGATCATTTGGCAGCGGAGCTCGAAGTGTATACTGGCATCAGAGACACGGAAAAGGACGCCCGCATAAACATCATAGGAACACTAAACGTTTTGAACGCGGCACTGAAAGCAGATGTAGAAAAGGTGCTGTTCGCATCTTCGGGCGCAGTTTATGGACAAGCGCAGCACGTTCCAATTGGCGAGAGCCATCCGCTGGAACCGCACTGGCCTTACGGAGTCAGCAAACTCGCCGCCGAACGTTACGTGCTGCAATTTCAGAAACTGTTCGGCTTGAACACGACAGCCTTCAGGTACGGCATTGTTTATGGCCCCAGAGAATGGTTCGGTCGAGTCTTGACATTGTTCATCAAAAGGATATTTCTGGAAAACAAGGCGCCCGTCGTGTTCGGCGACGGTAATCAGACGAGAGACTTCGTTTACGTAGAGGACGTTGTTAAGGCGCACGTGTTAGCCATAAGAAAAGAAAATGCCACCGGCCAAGTGTTCAACGTAGGAACGGGAAAATCAACATCAATCAACGAACTGGCGAAGCTACTGATCAAAAAATCAGGCAAGAGACTTGATGTCATTTATGACAATCCAAAGGAAGGACACGCTTCCCGATACCAACCCGGACGAGTGCGGCTGCAAGGAGAACTGATAGACTTCGTGATGGACAACAAGAAGGCAAAGGAAATTCTCGGGTGGCGTCCAAGAACAGGTTTAAGCGAGGGTGTAGCCAAAGAAATCGACTGGATTAAGAAAAATCCAAACAGGTGGGGCGGCAAACCAAGAGTCTAAGACTTGGCGGCTTTCGTTTTTGATTTTCGGGCATCGACGAACTGTTTTCTTTTCGCTTCATACTCCTTTCTCGTCATCATCTTCTCCGCCGGCACGCCCTTTACCACGGTCTGCTTGGGCACGTCCTTCGTTACCACGCTGCCAGCGGCGATCACCGAATCCTTTTTTATCGTCACGTTTGGAAGTATAGTTACACATCCACCTACGATCACGTTGTCCATTATTATGGACGGCGTCAAACACTTGCTGTGGGGAAACTTGTCATTCAACAGGCTGCTGTTCGGTCCTACGAAGACATTGTCACCCAGCCTACATTCATTCGAAATTGTCACGTGAGCCTGTATGATGCAGTTCTTGCCTATGACAACATCCCGACCGATATCACAGAAACTTCCCACACGTGTTCCATCGTCGATTCTGGTGTTGTCGCCTACGACCACATAATTCCAAACCACAATGTCCTTTCCGAATTGCACATCCTTGCCAATCAATACGCCTTTTCCTATTTTTGGCTCCGGCATGTTTTTTCCCTTCGTTTTGTTTTCCATTAAGCTGTGTGAGGTTTAAATAGTTTGGCGATTTAACATGTAGTTTCCACCGGAGTGAAAAAAGGTGCCAAAAGAAAAGGTTCTAGTCATCGGCTTAGGCGAAGTCGGTCGCCCACTGTTCGAACTACTAGACGAAAGCGGACATTTCATTGTCCACGGATATGACTTGGACAAAGCAAAGATGAGCCAAGTTGCACAACATGAGAAAGGCCTGCCTAAAAAAGTGGATGTCATGCATGTCTGCATCCCATGCGTCAGCCAAGAGCCGTTCGTAAACACCGTTGCAAACTACGCGAAGCAGTTCAACCCCGAACTTGTAATCATAAACAGCACGGTCATTTTTGGAACAACTCAGGAAGCCTCCAAGCGTTGCCAGTGCCTCGTTGCTCACTCTCCCGTCCGCGGAGTACACGAAAGCTTGGAGCATATGAAATGGGAATTGAAACGCTGGACAAAATACGTCGGCGGCGCAAACGAAGAAGCCGGTGAGGCCGCATGCCAACACTTCGAAAAACTAGGCTTGAAGACCAAGAAGCTGAAAGGCTGCGCTGAAAGCGAACTGGCCAAACTGTTTGAAACCACATACAGAGTCTGGATGATCACATGCTTCCAGGAGATGCACAGGATCAGCAGATACTTCAAGACCGATTTTGATGACGTAGTAGACTTCTTAGAGGACACGCATCGCGTAAGGTTGGACAGACCGATCATGTTCCCTGGAGTGATCGGGGGTCACTGTCTGATTCCGAATGTCGAGTTATTGTCGAAGAACTATGACTCCGCCTTCTTGCAGCTAGCCCTGAAATCCAATAAGGAACGAGTTGACGAGGTCAAGGACGAAAGCGTCCGAAAGGAACTCGAAAAAGTCAAAAAAAGAGCAGAAGCCTTTGATAAACAACTGGCAAAAGCGGCCAGCTGTCTCGTTTAGACGCCGTTCAAATCAAACTTCTTGCTCACATCAGTTGCAAATGCGGAAAATGAGGAAGACGGAAGTTGGGCCCTGAAGATTGTCACTTCAATTTCGTACGGTCTGGCAAAGAATAGCAACCAAGGCTGCTGATTAGTTTTGCACGTGAACCCATAATTCTTGAGAACTTCAGCAAACCATTTTCGTCTAAAAACATTTTTGTGCTTGTCAAACGGATATGGGGTGTCCTGTTTAGCCACGGCAGAAAGCATGTGTGGAACCTTGACAGTGACAGCTTTTCTTGAGACGCGCAGCATTTCTTTCAAGGCCTGAACAGGGTTGTCTACGTGCTCTAGTATGTGACTCGCGTAAACTTGCTCAAAGCTTCCGCTCTTGAATGGTAAATGGCAAACATCACAAACTAGATCAAGAAATTGTTGATTATACTGGGTCCTTTGAACATCTGTTCGAATGTAGAAACCAGTGAGATTCGGCAAGTGCCCGCCAAGAGAGCCGCAACCAACTTCCAAGCCTAATCCACGATTCCACATGTCAACGACCTACAGTTCGACGCGGTCACTCGCAGATATGAGTGCTTGTTCCATTATAAATAGCTCACCCGTCAATCCCTCATCGAAAAGGCTGAGAATCTTATTCCTCTTATGATTTCAGAATACTGATTCAGAGTTGCAGTCCCATTCTGGCTCGGTCAACCAAAAACGTTATTCATCATTCCGGGCTATCGGTCTCTACTCTCAAAGCCCCGCATGTCCTGCACGCGCGCGCTGGACTTTTCTGGAAAATGGCCTTTTACGCACGAACATCGCACCTGCTTGAATGCTTTCCCACTCCAGACCCGTTTGATACTGCTGTGCGAAACGTCACCCAGAATATTCATTTCGTCAACACTCCTGCCGCGGGAAAGCAGGATGGTTGCAATGCGCATCTCCTTATGGTTTTACCCATAAGTTTTCTGAACTATAACATAAGACTCATTGGGTACTTCTTGAGACACTTTCCCCTTGTCTCCTAGAAAGGTCTTCAGAAATCATCATTGAAAGCAGAAATCTCCTTCAAATCTCATAAGCTAAGAGGTCTGACAAATTGTGCACATGAAAGAAAGAATGTCACATACCATTTCGTTTCTTGGTACACTGGCGCAAGCCTCAAGTTTAGCGTAGGAGACTTGCAGCCATTGACTCCTTCAGGAGCCTATCCGTTGATGAAATTGTCAGAATAGCCGACACTTTCGTTACCATCGCGTTACAGCAAGAACCTATGGAAGGCTGGAACAAACAAAGTACGTGCAACGTGAGTCATTGGGTCAGTTCCTTGTAAAGTTCATGAAGGATCCTGCACACGTTTTCTGGGCTATGCTCCTCTGGAAGACTCGTCATTATCTTGTTGTCCCAACCTTTGACAACTTTCAAACCGCACGCTAGTGCCTGTAAGGCCGTAACACTTACACTGTCATCTTTTCCCAGAATGTTGCCAAAACTGTCGCGTTTTATGTCAATGTAGTATTCAAATTCGGAAAGGGTCTCGGGCATTCTGACGTATGGAATCTTCGCTCTTAGTATAGTCAAGTTCAGCCCACGTTGATTAGCAAGCCTTGTTGCCAAGTCGTCCGCGGCATGCGAGAAAGTCAATGCGGATTTTGGGGCCGCACCATCCCTGGACATTGGTTTGAAGAGATCTCTGTCTATCGGATCTAGCAAGAGCATGGCTTTGTGAGGCATGTCAACGCTCTCCAAATCCTTCACACTATACAGAATGGCGGAGGCGTTTTTGTAGTAGTGTTCCCGTTCTTTCCATTGACCTCTGATTCGATCTCCGTGATACTGAATCACGACCACTTTCTTTGGGTACAGCCTGCTCAGATAGGGAAGCAACTTGTCGAAGTCGTGGATATGGAGTATGTCGTATTTCCGAGAAATCAACAGACACGCTATGCTGAAACGTATGGCGCCATAATCTACGATCTGGCTGTTTTCGGCATATACGTCACCCTGCCCATAAGGATCAAATACTTTCCTCTGAAACACAAGGGTCTTGGTTCCGTATAATCTGTCCATGGATTTGGCGGTAACGTAAGCAACGCCCGCCATGTCGAAGATATGCAGCACTCTTAAGGCTTGGATGTCAGTCAAAAGCTTGCACGTCCAACACTCTGCTCATTCATCGACGAGATAACGCAGGAGGTTTAAGATAAAAGCTTGTGTGACAAAATCAACGATTTCTCACCAGTGATTTCCAAGAAGACCGAAAATTCTCTCAATAGCTCATGGAGCAGATTGGCTATTCACCGAAAACCTAATTGTTGCCTTTGAATAGATGATAAGAATCATGTGTGGCATAGCAGGAGTTGTAAGACTCGACGCAAGAGACGTCGACATCGGGACATTTTACACGGCTTTAAGCCTAATGAGGCATCGCGGACCTGACGATGAAGGAATGGTACTCATCGATAACAGTACGGGAAAGTTTGAAGAGAGAGGTGGCGTGGATACTCCTCAAGAACTGGGACTGGCAGACGTTCACGACCCAACGATGCTGAAATCGACGGTGATTCTGGGCAACAGAAGACTATCGATCATTGACCTTTCAATCAAAGCCCATCAGCCTCAAAAAAACGAAGACCACACCGTGTGGGTTGTTCTCAATGGAGAAGTCTACAATTACAGAGAACTCAAAGAGGAACTGGCAAAAGCAGGACACAAATTCCAGAGCGACAGCGACACCGAAGTCATCATCCACGGCTATGAACAATGGGGCATGGACCTCCTTCTGTCAAAAATGATAGGAATGTGGGGCTTCGCACTATGGGATCAGAGCCGTGGGAAACTCTATCTTGTCCGAGACAGATTTGGCATAAAACCTCTCTACTACCATATTGAAGATGCTCAACTCATTTTTTCCTCCGAGATAAAGGCCATAAGAGTACTCTTTCCTGCGAAAATGAACGATAGAAGAATTGCCGAATTCTTGTGGTTCAGACCGTACAAATCCGATGAAACATTTTTTGATAGCATAAATCAAGTCATGGCAGCACATTACGTTGAACTGAATACAGCCACGAAAAAGCTTGAGACAATCCGTTACTGGCAACTCTCCGAAGTGAACATGTCTTACGAAAAGACAGACTTCATCGGGGAAACAAAGACGTTTTATCAGCTCTTCGAACAATCCATTAAGCTTCACATGAGGTCAGACGTTCCAGTAGGAACGTGTCTCAGCGGGGGACTAGACTCCTCAAGCATCGTGTGCTTATCCCAGAAACTTCTACGTGAAGGAGCCCTTGCAGAAAAGGGACTAGAAAACGTGAGAAAGTTGAAAACCTTTTCGTCTTCCCCCCAAGAGAAGCGAATCTCAGAAGTCCCATACATAGAGGAAGTGGTCCGATACAGCGACGTTGAACCCCATTTCATGACCCCAACGTTTGACGATTTCCTGAAAGATTTTGAAGAACTTGTATCAATTCACGACGAACCATTCCAGGATCCATCGACTTACATGCAGTACAGAGTGATAAAATTAGCAAAGGAAAATGGCATCAAGGTCCTACTCGACGGCCAGGGAGGAGACGAGTGCTTAGCAGGCTATCAGAGATACCTCCGTGACTACCTAAAAGACTTAGTAAAGGAAGGAAAGTACGTCAAGGCCTTCGTTGACTTCTTCCGCACTCTAGACTTGACTGCTCCATTCTTCTGGAGATATCTTAGGAAGAAGTCCGGCATGAGACAAAGAGCACTTGCTGAAGTCATCACCGCAACTCGACCTCTAGAAAGACCGCTAGAATACGAAACAAACAATCTGGCAAATCGTCTGCGCTACGACCTTCTCGCAGGATCAATCATAGAAATACTAAAGTACGAAGACACGAATAGCATGGCTTTCTCGATAGAAAGCAGAGTACCCTTCCTCTTTCATCCGATGATTGAGTACCTCTTCAAACTGCCAATGACCGCCAAAATCAACGGTAAGTGGACCAAGTTCATTTTGAGGGAAGCCATGAAAGGAGTTCTTCCAGAAAAAGTCAGAATGAGGCGGAGCAAACTAGGATTCCCGGCGCCCAGTGAAGAATGGGCTAAGAAGCTGATAAAAGGAAGAACAGATTTGTGTATCGAAACTGTAACGTGCGCAAAAGACTATGTGGATTTGAAGAACTTTGAAAACCTTTGCAAGAGGATACTTGCGAAAGGACGGTCTGAGGATATTGAACTTTTCTGGAGGATTCTAATTCTGTCTAAGTGGATGCAGACGCTGAAAAGGAATGACAGCCGCCCATGAAAAACGCATTTATGTTGCTGACACACCAGATGCGCCATCACTACGCGAGGGGAAGATGTTGAAGACCTTTCTGGTCTTGGGAGCCCGTCCTCAAATCATAAAGTCAGCACCGCTTATTCACTTGGCAAGCAAAGACAAGAAAGTTGATTTAAGCATAATCCACACGGGTCAGCACTACGATTATGAAATGACAAAAGTCTTCTTTGAAGAACTTAATCTGCCCGACCCATTGGTAAATCTTAACGTGGGCAGCGGCACCCACGCACAACAGACAGCAAAAATCATGATCCGTCTGGAGAGGATTCTGCAAGAGCAAAAACCGGAACTTGTAATCGTACCGGGCGACACCAACTCCACCCTAGCCGGAGCAATAACAGCAGCTAAACTGCATATGCCGGTAGCTCACATTGAGGCCGGTGCAAGAAGCTACGACATGAGAATGCCTGAAGAAATAAACCGGCGATTAACAGACCACTGCTCCAGCCTACTGTTCACGTCCACAGAAAACTGCACAGAAAACCTGGCAAAAGAAGGAATAGAGAAAAACAAAATCCACCAGACTGGAGACCCGATGTACGACGTCCTATTGCAGCAACTGCCGAAAGCAGAAGAATCAAAAATCCTACAACAGCTCGACCTGAAGCCGAAGAGCTACGCGTTACTAACAGTGCACAGACCCGAAAACACAGACAATCCTCAAAACCTGAAACACATTGCAGATGCCATGATAAAACTGAAGCCTCTAACAATAGTGTTCCCGGCACACCCCAGAACAACAAAGCAACTCAGAAAATGCAAACTTCTCAGCAAGATCCAGAAACATGAACACATAAAACTCGTCAACCCGACGGGCTATCACGAAACACTAAAACTCATGAAGAACGCAACGCTGGTTCTGACAGACTCTGGCGGAATGCAAAAAGAGGCCTTCTGGTTGAGAACACCATGCATCACTATACGCGAAAACACGGAATGGGTAGAAACCGTGCAACTGGGCGCAAACCACCTGGCAGGGGCAGACACACAGAAAATAGTCGACATCACTAGGCAAATCATTGAGAATAAGGAACAAATAGGCAAAAAACTGAAAGAACTTCCGAATCCGTTCGGAGACGGAAAGGCTTCTCGTAAGATCATTGATGCAATCAAAGTTTATTGGTGTCAGAAAAATTAGATATCCATAGAACCCAGCCGTTAGTTCTTTTGCATCCAAAAAGGACGTGATTTCCTTTGTTCTTTTATCATCTTGTATCTTTATTTCTAAAAGCCCTTTTGCTGAGAACGTCATCAAGTGCGTACTTCCGGGCACGTGATCTACCCGCACCAGAAGTTACAAATATTGGTTCCATCAAATATTATATTATTGGAGCATAGAAAGAAAGGAGAGAGCCAAATTGAAAAGAATATTCAGTCTCATAATTCTGGCTTTTCTTGTTTGGGCCGCATTCACCCTAAATGGCGTGCGAGTCAATGCTGTAAACAATGTTGATTTTATTCCGGTATCTTCGGGTAACTACGTCACAATTTATGAACAAACAGGCGATACCTGCACGTATACGTTCCGAGTAGTCGACCTAATCGAAATGGGGTGCAATTTCGACACGGGTGCTGCAGAGTATTATAACGTGACTTCGGATGGGAACTATTTGAGAATACAGTGTTTTAGAAACAGTCCGCTTTCAGGTACAGCAGTTGCAAATAACATTGTTGCCGTCAAGTTGAGCGGGGTGCCAAGTTTCCCGGAAGGATTATGGGCCTCAATAATTGTAAATTACACATTAGGCTATGAGGGATTAGAAGAATCCATATTCAACGCTTTAGGACCAGACACTCAAATTGGACCCTACTCGAATCTTATCTGCACATATCTTGGTGATCAGTACAGCGAAATAGTTCTGGGTTTTACTCCAACATACGCAGCGCCGACCGTAGAATTGGCTGGTAGCTTAGATTATATTTTCGAAGAAGACGTGAATGTTAGCTTGGCTGCATTGGTTAAAGATTCTGGAACTTTGGAAACTGTGTCTGATGCAAACGTAACGATACAAATCTATTACCCAAATGGCACTCTTTGGATTTCTGACAAAATGGTTGAAAGACTGGTTGGAACGGGCATTTACCAATGGGAAAGCAATGGAACTATACACCAAATGAAACTTGAGAAAGGAGTCTACCTTGTACATGCTAAGGCTTCAATAGGTAATAATAAGGCAACGTCGGTTATTCTGCTATTCCATATAGACCCACAAAGAGAAAGTGAAACCGTCCCGATGGCTCTTGTGCAATACTGTGCAATATCTGCAATTGCAGTGATTGCAGGAGCAGCCGCTGGAATAACCTTCCTCAGGCGACGCAGAAATTCGCGCATTTATCACCAGTGAAACTTCTTTTGCCTTGCATTGGAGACAAAATCGATCGCTTGTTAGCAGGCGCTCTTCGTGGAAACCAAACAAGATGAAAGAACACACCTTTCAAAATAATGATTCACAGAATGAAATCTGAACGTAGACAGAACGAATGAACATTTTGGGTTGTATTAACCACAACGGCTATAAAAGCCGATACGAGATTTCTATAAAGCTAACCGCTTGTGCTGTTCGAGGAGCAATTTCAGATGATTGGCAAGTATACTATAGTTGAAAAAGGAGCGCAGATAGGAGAAGGTACCAAGGTCCTGACACACTGCTACATTTACCATGATGTTGTGATAGGAAAAGATTGCTTTGTAGGTCATCACACAACGATCAGACCATTTTCGAAGATAGGAGACAACACACAGATAGGCAGCTACAATCAGCTGGAAGGATGCCTGGAAATCGGCAACAATGTAAAGTTTCACTCTGACGTACACATATGCCAAGGGTCGAAGATAGGAGACAGAGTCTTCATCGCTCCAAGAACGACATTACTGAACACCTTGCATCCCCTATGCCCAAAGGCAAAAGAGTGCGTTAGGGCACCAGTAATAGAAGACGATGTCAAGATTGGCGCAAATTGCACAATCTCCCCAAGTGTCACGGTTGGCAAGGGCAGCCTAATTGGCTCCTCTACAAACATAATCCAAGATGTGCCACCTTACTCTGTGGTCGTTGGAAACCCTGGCAAGGTTGTCAAGAACGTTAAAGAGATAACTTGTCCTTACGGACTTCTGGAAAAACCTTATGGGGACCTGCTTTGATCATCGATGGCCACACGCACATAATGGCAGGCTTAGGCAACCCCAGCATAATAGACATGAAATTCGATTGGAACGATCTTGACCAATGGCTTTCGTCAGAACCCAAAAGCAAATGTGTGATAATGCCACAGATAACCCAATTCTGCGACTCCGTGACCTTGAACAAGGATTTCATGAAGAGACTCGAGGAATTTCCTAGGAAAAATCGAGTGTTCCCGTTCATATGGATACATCCCAACCAGCTCGTGGAAGACCACTTTAGAAAATTTGTCTTCTCCGGATTCAAATTCCACCCATCAATATCACAAACCACTATTGACGAAAATGAGAAAGCACTGGATCTTTGCGAAAAATACAAGAAGCCGATTTTGATTCACTGTGGAAGAGGAGAAAAAAGTAGAATAGACTACGTTTTGAAAGTGAGTGAACACTACCCGAACTTGGAATTCATCTGTGCGCACATGGGAGGTTTAGCAACAGATCTAATTGTAAGAGCATTTGAAAAAATGGCGCAATCTGGGCGCTTGGACAACATCTATTTAGACACATCGGGATGTTTTCATCCCGAATTGATAGAGAAAGCTGCTGAGTTGCTGGGAAATGACAGAATAATCTTTGCAACTGATAGACCTTTCCACAGCTACAAGATGTCCCTCTATGCTGTTGATTGCTGCCATTTCGATAAGGAAGCGAGAGAAAACATATTGCACGACAATATCTTGAATATTTTGCATGGAGACTCAGAGTGACATTTTTGAGCCTAAAACTGATTTATGTTACGCTCTACCCTGAAAAATACCCAAGAATTGAGAAAATAAGAAATGCAATAAAAGATAGAAAAGATGTTGTTTTCCAAGTGCTAGTTCCCAAGGTTAGAATAAAATTGGGAAATAAGAAATATGAAAGAGTGGTTTCTGCACTCATCAACTATACATGTTACATTGCTCAGATACTTTTTACAAAAGCAGATTTCTATTGGGTCACGACTTCACCTGACATATTCGTCCTCCCCATCATCTTGAAGGGAAATAACTACATCTTGGAATATCGCAATCCTTCAGGACTAGAAACTGAAATGGAATTTGGCAAAATAGGAATTCTGGCCGAATATATGGAGAAGATCGCGCTGAAACATTCAGAAGCAATATCTTTAACGACAAGCACCTTGGCAAAGCGTGTAGAAGCCTTTCAAAAGAAGGTATTTGTAATTCCGAATTATCCCCAAAAAAAGACATTCAAAAACACTGTCTCAGCTGAAGAATTCAGGGCAATACACGGTGTCAAGAGAAACGAAAAGATCGTCCTCTTTGTGGGAAGACTTTCCAAATCTGAAGGATTCGATATCCTACCGGGCATGATCAAAGAACTATCAAAGCTGAAAGAAAAGGTAATATTTTGGATTATCGGCGACGGACCGCTCCGTTCGATTGCCACAGGGTTGGAAAAAGAATATCCTGAGAATGTTAAATTCTTCGGATGGCAGCCCTACAAGGAAATCCCCAATTTCATTAATTCTGCCGATGTCTGCATAGCCCCCAGACCCCAGACACCTACGTCCGATTATTGCAACGAGGAAGGCATCCATAAAATCTCTGAATACATGTTTTATAGAAAACCAATTGTCGCCTGCGGAATTTCCCAATCCAAGGAGTATCTGCTTGTAAGACAGGAAGATATGGCCAAGGGAATCCTAGAAGCCCTGAAAGGAAAAGCCCCCAGACCTTCGCCAAGAAGCTGGGAGGATGACTGTGTAGGAAAGGTGCTTGAAGTAATCAGATTTGCAGAAGCAACAAAAAAGATAATCAAACCCCACTAATTCAATCACGGCTCGGAATCCGAGTCTGGCTACACGTCTTGAAAAGAGTCTTTACAGTCTGGAAATTGCGACAGCGAGGTTCTTTGCGCCATCCTCAACACTTGGAAGCTTCCTTCTCCTCGCCTCTTCAACCGCCCTAAGCAAGTTTTCGACCGTAACGTCCCAGATGAAACTGGCATTAACCTTTTCCGCGAAAATCTCAGCATCCGACCTTCCCACAGTTCGCTTCCACTCAGGATTGAGAACAATCACCATCGGCTTCCCATAGATCAACGCCTCAAGAGCCGTCGAACCGAAATGCGTGATGACGATGTCTGCACCAGCAACAAGCTCATAGAACGTCGTTGAAAAATCGATGACCTTCCATCTGGGATGTTTCTGCCTGTATTGCTCCGGGTCAACCTGCCCTGTCTGCAACACGACGTTTTCCAAACTGCTCGCGGAAACCGCGTCAAACAACATTTTGTGCCCCAAGGTCCCGCCGGTCACGAGGATATAGCCGCCGTCGTAAGGTGCGACCTCTGGTTTAGGGAGCAATGGTCCGAAGACGACTCCTCTTCTCAGAAGCTTTGTCTGTTCTTTCCATTGGAGGGCAGTGATAGCCGAAAAAGGCTGCAGAATAAGCGCGGTTTTGGAAGCCTTCGTAAAGCGCACGGAACTTTCGATGTTGACTAGAGGAACGCCTTTTAGACGAGAGAGCAAGCATGGCGGGATAGAAAAGTTGCTGCCAGTGCTGACAACAGCATCATATTTGCCAGCAACACGTTTGAAAGAATCTACAAAGGCTCTTAAGAGATTTGGAATAAAAACACGGGTTGGCGTTCTAGCATCTCTAGGTTTCAAAAGTGAATTGACACGACCAAATTTGCTCAAGCGTTTCTGGCTTAGAACGTCTCCTTCTGGAACCAAGAAACTCAATGAAGCCCTGCCGTACAGCCTTTGAGCCAAGGCATAAGCATAACCAGTATGTCCACCGCCCCCAGCCGATATCAGCACATTCTTCAACATCAAACCTCGCTTCCAACCCGTCGATTTTGGATCGGATAAACACTTGAACTGCAAGTACTTAAGAAAACTTCAAGCATAAAAATCCATAGTAAATCCTTATGGAACCAATCCTGGGCCAAACCTGAATTCATGTACAAGTAATACTGATTATGAATTCATAATCAATAAGTGTAGCCAGAATCAACACGAGTTTCCTCTACGATTCAAGAGAAAATAACAGCTGAGGAATGATTCACCGTGAGGTTACACACCAGCATTTCTAAGGACGTTTTGACGTGCCATTATTGCGACGCTCAATTCGTCCTTGAGCAAATGCAGATTGAAAGAAAGCCGCTCGTGAAAGATTTCACTCATTTTGAGAGATCAGTCAACGACTGTTGGGCTTACACTTTCGAAAGAAACTCACCTCGAGGAGAGGAAAATGACAATGAGTGTTGATCTCGTTCTCATAAATCCCCGAGTTGTAGGGTCGGATAAGGCTCCTCCACTCAGCCTACTTTGCTTGGCAGCATACGTCAGAAAAAATGGTCATTCAGTATCTATTATAGATGCCCAAGCCGAAGAACTCTCAGACGATGAAGTTAGAGCTCAAGTCATCAGTTACAAGCCAATCCTGTGCGGAATAACTTTCATGACAAGCCAAGTCGGAATAGTCCGAAGGTTAATCAAAAGTCTGAAAACCGAAGGAGGCCCAAAGATTGTTGCAGGCGGTATTCACGCTTCAGTTCTTCCAAAAGAAACGATCGAACTGGGATTTGATTTTTGCGTCGTGGGGGAAGGAGAGCAGACTCTCGTTGATCTTCTTTATGCTCTCAAAAATAAATCCTCATTAGAGATCAACGGATTGTGGAGTGAAAGATTTAGGCCGCGAGAGTTCATAAACGATTTGGACACGTTGCCCATGCCTGCATGGGATCTAGTCCCGACAAAGAAATACGAGGTCAGCCAACCCGACCTCCGTTATGAAATGGAACCGGGAGTATGCATGACCATCTCCACGAGTCGCGGATGCCTCTACAGCTGTTCTTTCTGCTCCTCTCACGGAGTATTTGCTCATACACACAGAGATAGAAGCCCTTCAAACGTCGTCGATGAAATCGAAATGTTGTACAGGAAGTATGGAATAGCCAAGTTCTTCTTGGTCGACGAAAGCATACTCGGCAACAAGAAAAGAGCCGAAAAGCTAGCTCAGGAAATATTGGAGCGAGGTTTGAACGTCAGGTTTGCTTCATCGGCCAGAGTCACGGACCCAGGCGTGAACGTTGACACACTGCGGAAGCTGAGAAAGGCTGGAATGGTACGAGTCGATTTTGGCGTTGAATCTGGTTCACGATGCATCCTAAAGGATATTCGTAAAGGCATCACAGCCGAATCTGTAATTGAGGCTCACAGGATTGCTCATGAAGCTGGAATGACGACATGCAGTCTCATGATTGCAGGCCACCTTGAAGAGGATTGGGAAGACGTTTACGACAGTCTGGAACTAATTGCGAATATTGAAACAGAGTTTTGCGAGTTCGGGCCTCTAACGCCTTATCCCGGAACAGAAGTCTACAGGAAAGCCGCAAAGGAAGGATGGATAAGAAACTTCGACTGGGACATGTACTACATAAGCAATCCATACAGAGTCATGCGCAGCAGGTGTTTCTCCTACCAAGAAATATACATGCTGGGTCTTATGTGCACGGACGCCGCGAGGTTCATGATCAACTGGAAAAAGAAAAAAGGTCGTTCCTGGCACGACTTCTATTCGACCCTTAAATCATCCTGCATAGGCCTGAAGCCAATTGGGAGATATTGGCTAGCAAAGTACATGATCACAAGAGACAGAGAATTTCTCCGCAGACTGTCATTCAAGCAACTAAAATGGAGACCGCCCAACTTCAAACATCCGGAGGACGCCTCACTGCTCGTGGGCATAAGGAGAAATCCAATGAGCATATTCAAGAAGGAAAACAAAAAACGTCTGTTCAAGCTATTGCCTCCATTATTACTCAATCGCCTAAAAGAATCGATTGCTGCCCTACTCTATCAGACAATTTATGCCTTCAAACTTGTGAAGTTCGTCAAAACAACAAGCTCACAGACCAAAGAACTCGAGATCTTCGCACAACCTGAAATTGAAGTCCCCGCAGAGGCCCATCAGTGAATGAAACTACATTCCTCTTTTCATTATTCATCACTTCAAGTTCGAGTCAAAGCTCTTGCAGCCTAGCTAATGCATTTGCATTTGCCTTTTCTGACTCCAGAAATCGGTTAGTAAACGGTTTTTTCAATCAAGAAAGACAACGTTTCCGCGCTGAACCTCGACAAGGAAGACCAAGAAAACCATCAAATTTGGATTGCGCAGAGAAGACAAGCCGTGGGGTCAGGAAGTGAGATCGTTACTGTTTCTGATCCCATGATTCGGTCAAGCGGAACAACGCAAAGAGTGAACCATAGAACCAAAACAGATAACTTGACCTAGGGCATCTATCTTCAAAATTGGCAAGGGTGACTGGTTGGCCAAAAAGGACATGAGGCTGCAGTATTCAGGCTTTGTTATATTCGCAGCCAAAATGGTCAGCGTAGTCACTGGCTTGATCTTTCAGTTTATGATAGCCCGTTCGCTGTTGCCCTTGCACCAAAAAGAATATGATTTGTGGTTCAACATCAATGACCTAATACCGTATTTTGCACTGCTGGCCGGCGTGCTCCCGTTCTGGGTCATGCGGTTTGTCGCAAGGGACAAGGAAGAGGCCATCAAGACCGGAATCGTTGCCAACCTGGCGATTTCAGTAGTGGCGACTCTAGCCTATCTCTTGCTCATTCCCTTGATAACATCGAATCTCACCATCAGCGGAGCATATCTTCCGATATACTTTCTAGCCGGCATCCAGATAATCGAGACCTACTCCATCACCATGTTGGAGGCTTGCCTGCAAGCGAGGGTGCCGCGAACCGTAGGGTATGGCTTGATGGTGCAGCAAGTCTGCAAAGTCGTCTTGGGCTACATCCTCATCATCCAGTTGGATCAGCTTCTTCTGGGAGTCGTGGCCACCGCTCTGGTGGCGTTCGCTCTTCAAATCGTCTACTACTTCAAACTTCTCGCGCAAGAATTGAAGCAGAGAATCAGATGGGAGTACCTGAGAGAGTGGCTTAAAGGCTCTGTGATAAACATCTACAATGTCGCGGGCAATCAGATAGCAGCGTTCATATTCATCTTGCTGTTTGCTTATGGCGGCGAAGGGGCTCGAGGCAGACTCGGCGCATCCGCGATTGTCGTCAACGTGATTACTTATGCCTCCTTTTTAGCGTACGCGTTGTATCCGAAGCTTCTGGCAGAAAGAAAGCGTGAAGACATAACAACATCCATAAAAATGGTCTTGATGTTCGCTGTACCCATGACCGTGGGCGCGGTGGCACTGTCAGATTCCTACATAACGATTCTAACAGAAACTTACAGGGATTCAGCAACCATACTGGTGGTCTTGGCATTAGACTCCTTTATCGCAGTTGTGTCGGGTCTTTTCAGTTCCGTGCTTTTCGGAGTTGAAACGGTCGACGAGGGCAAGGAACTGTCACTGCGCCAGTTGACCAGGAGTCGACTGTTCATAGCGTTCTCTTTGCCATACCTCCACTCTGTCATAACCCTGCCCACCGCATTTTACATCCTGACAAACTACGCCTTGAACCAACCTTACTACGCGGCGCTCTACGTGAGCATCATCAATACGTCAGCTCATTTTGCGATGTTCTTAATCCTGTACGTCATCGTCCGCGGAATGATCAAGATAGACATTCCATGGAGAAGCATAGCGAGATACGTCTTTGCCGCGACCGTCATGGGATTGGCGCTGTATGTGATTCCACATCCGACGAGAATCCTTACAACCCTAGCCGAAACAGCAGTCGGCGGAGCAATTTACTTGGGGCTACTTATGGGAATCGACAAGGAAGCAAGGACCTTACCCAAGCAGATAATGCAAGAAATCAGACCAAAGAAGAAAACCAAAAACGATCACTAGTACGCTAAGAACTTGTGAGAATGACTAGGACAAAAGATCGGACAGAAGGACGTTTAACTCGTCCCTATCTTTTAAGTCTCGAAAAATCGCTTTCCCGCTTCCGTATAGCCGAAAAGAGAACGCTCTAAAGACTAGTTCAAAAACTATTCCGGCAATCGACTTCTTCACCATCGCCTTTCCCAGAATTTTCTTCATTGCTTCGTCTTTCTTTTCATACTTGAATGTGACGATGACATCTTTGTCTTTGCCGCACGTTCCTTCGATTCTAGCTACATAGTCATCGACATTGACCATCAGAGCTGCTCAATCTCCTTCAAGACTTCTGCGAACCTGTCAACTTCTTCTCGTGTGTTGTATATGTAGAAGCTTGCGCGGGCAGAGGAGTTGATCTTGAACATCTCGTGTAATGGTTGAGCGCAGTGAAACCCGCTTCTGACCATTATCCCGTAATTGTCAAGGAACAAGGCAACGTCATGAGAGCTTAAACCGTCGACTCCAAAGGGAATTATTCCACACTTGATGGATGTGTCTGTCGTTCCATAGATTTCGAGCTTCTTGCAGCACTCCTGCATACGGGGTAAGGCGTATTTCGTCAGCATTTCTTCGTGCGCCTTCACGTTTTCCATACCTATTCGCTTCAGATATTTCACGGCCTGCGCAAGACCGATGCCACCAGCGACGTTAGGCGTTCCCGCCTCGAATTTCCAGGGCAGAACATTCCAAACGATTGAGCAGTGCCTCGTTTTTTGGTTGAAGGAGACCTCTCGTATCATTTCGCCTCCTCCGTGAAACGGCTCCATCTTGTCAAGAATTTCACGCTTGCCGTACAGCACGCCTATGCCCGTTGGACCGAGCATTTTATGACCGGAAAAAGCAACAAAATCCGCGTCCAACTCTCTAACATCAACAGGCAGATGCGGAACGGACTGGGCGCCGTCAACAAGCATCAAGGCGCCAAATTCATGCGCAACCTTCGCGGCACGTTTGACATCGTTCACGATTCCAGTCACGTTTGAAACGTGCGACAAACAGACCATTTTTGTCTTTTTTGAAATCAGGCTTTCAAGAGACTCGTAGTTCAATGTTCCGTCAGCGTTTACTTCTATGTATTTGATTTGGAAACCGGTTATTTTCGAGATTATTTCCCATGGGACGATGTTGCTGTGATGTTCCATCAGCGACACTACAACTTCGTCGTCCTTCTTTAGATTGCGAAGCCCCCAAGAGTAGGCAACCAAGTTTACCGCTTCGGTTGTGCCTCTCACGAAAATGATTTCTTCCATGCCCTTTGCATTAATGAAATTGGCGACTTCGTCGTGTGCGCTCTCGTAGAGTTCTGAGGCTTCCTGTGAAAGCGTGTAGACGGCTCTATGGACGTTTGCGTTGTGGTTCTCGTAGAAGTCTCTGATGGCGTCGATTACTTGCTTTGGTTTTTGAGAGGTCGAGGCGTTGTCAAAGTAGATTAGCGGGCAGTTGTTCACTTTTCGTTTCAGAATCGGGAAGTCTTCCCGAATTCTGTATGGGTCCAGCATCACTTCCCTTCTTCCAGCTTCATTCTTCTCGAAAGTGCTTTCGCCAGCTCCTCTTCTTCCAAGGCCTGCTTCTCTTCAAAACTCGGTTCGGCGCTCAACCAACTGGGAGGAGCTCCTTTTCTCGTGTAGTATTTTCTGATAGCTCTTTTGAGCGCCCCGACCGCAAGGATGCCGCAGTGAAACTTTATGCTCGGCAGTCCGCCCACGGCTTCGGCCACGCTCTTGTAGGAAATATTCCACGCTTCTTCAAGCTTCATCCCCCTGATCATTTCAGTCACTATGCTCGACGTGGCGATGTTTGCAGCGCAACCGTAACTTTCGAAGGATGCCTTTTCAATGACGTCTTGATCATTGATTTTCAGGTAGAAGGTTATCATGTCGCCGCACAAGGGGTTTCCTGCAACCGCTGTTACCGTGGCGTCTTCCATTTTTCCTAGATTTTTCGGGTTCCTGAAGAGTTCAAGTATTTTCGGGTTGTAAGGTAACGGTGCACGTGACACGTTCATTCAGCTCCTGTAGAGCCGGTTATTCCTCTTATCCTCTCGACGGCTCTTGGGATTACTTCCAAAGCATAACTTATGTCTTCTTCGGTGTGGTAGCTCGCAACCTTCATCAGTATGCTGCCGTGGGCCTCATCAAACTTTCTGCCGATAGCAACGAGAACGTGGCTCGGCTGCAGCAATCTCCTTGAGCACGCGCTGCCGCTTGAAACGTAAACGCCCTTCAGGCTCAGCTCAATCGTCAAGGCTTCTCCCTCGCACCTCAAGAAACTGATGTTCGCGTTGTCAGGCGCCCGCCTATCGCCTTTCGGACCGTTAAGCAAGATGTCCGGAACCGTTTCCACGATTCCGTCAACCAGTTTATCTCTCAACTTCCGCAGGTGACTCGTGTTCTGTTCAAAATTCTGGAAAGTCAGCTCGGAGGCTCTTGTAAAACCAACGATGAGTGGCGTGTTCTCAACTCCCGGCCAGAGTCTCTGCGTTCCTATCTGTCCTTCCAAAATCTTCTCGATGTTAACGCGTTCTTTAACGTACAGAGCGCCTATCCCCCGCGGCCCTAAAATCTTGTAGCTGCTCACCGTCGCCAAATCCACGCCTAAATCCTGCACATTGAATGGGATCTTTCCGTAAGCGTCTGAAGCGTCTGTGTGAAAGACTGTTTGAGGGTTCTGGTCTTTGACTATCTTCAGTGCCTCTTTTATCGGCTGTATCGTTCCTATCTCGTGGTTTACCGTCGACAAGCTTACGATGACGGTTTCTTTGTCAACGGCCGCTTTCAGTCTTTCTAGATTTATGAAACCTTCGTTGTCAACCGGAATCTTGGTTGTCACGTACCCGCTTTTTTGAAGCATTTCTGTGACGTTCAACACGTTTATGGGCTCAACTTCTGAAATCACAATCTTCTTGCCCTTGTCTTTCATTGAAAGAGCTGTGCCCATGAGGGCGAGGTTGTTTGCTTCGGTTTCTCCGGGCGTGAAGTTTACCTCTTCGAGTGTTTTGCACCCGAGGAAGCCTGCTATTCTTTGGGCTGATTCCATTATCACTTCGAACGCTTCCCAGCCGGGTTTGTGCGTCAGCGTCGGGTTTCCGTACGCGCGTTGGTTGTAGTAGGGCAGCATCGCCTCAACCACTTCGCCGGGGACGATGCTTGAGTTCTCATTGTCCAAGTAGACCTCGTGTTTCAAGCCTGCGTGCGCCTTCAACAGTTCTTTCACGTTTTCAACCATGTTAACTCCAGGCTTTTCCTCAGACAATTAGTTCCAAGCATTTTGTAGTGTCTTTCTAATAGAAAAACATAACCCAACGGAAGTCTCTTGCTTACGTAACTCTTTAAATTGCCCTTGTGTCAATGCTGTTGTAACAGAGTAGATAGGCGCATTCGAGTGAAAGTAGCAGAGTTATCGATCCCTGAAGCCGTGAAGGAACTGATAATCAGGTCTGGAATTGTTGAGCTCTATCCTCCGCAGGAGGAGGCAGTGAAAGCCGGGGCTTTAGAGGGAAAAAACCTAGTTTTGGCGAGCCCGACGGCTTCCGGGAAGACTCTGGTCGCAGAGCTCTGCGCTCTTAAGCATATTCTGGAGAAGAATGGGAAAACGATCTACCTGACGCCTTTGAGGGCTTTGGCGAGTGAGAAATTTGAAGATTTCAGGAAATACACTTCGATAACGAAGGCGGATGGCAGGAGGGTGAGGATCGGCATTAGCACAGGCGACTTTGACAGCACTGACCCGTGGCTCGAACGGTATGACATTATTATCACTACTAATGAGAAGGCTGATTCCCTGCTGAGGCATAGGGCAAAGTGGATGGACGAGATTTCGCTCGTTGTTGCTGATGAGGTGCACTTATTGAACGAGGCTGAACGCGGGCCGACGCTTGAGGTTGTTTTGGCAAGGCTTATGCAGGTGAACCCTGACATGCAGATCTTGGCCTTGAGTGCCACGATAAACAATGTTGATGAGATTGCCCAGTGGCTCAAGGCAGAATACATCACGACGGAATGGCGTCCGGTCGCTTTGAAGGAAGGCGTTCTGCTGCATGAAGAGGTTCAGTACAAGGACGGAGACGCACGCAAGGTAGAGAAGAGAACCAAGGATCCGCTGACAAACTTG
>Ga0315279_10002671_pt1 | contig 26275 bp, 16 predicted proteins | sample YL17G06_20_MG_FD_203694 | JGI IMG/M metagenome (GOLD analysis project Ga0315279, IMG submission 203694) | Sediment microbial communities from Yellowstone Lake, YNP, Wyoming, USA - YL17G06_20 | ecosystem: Environmental > Aquatic > Freshwater > Lake > Sediment | place: USA: Wyoming | collected... | reverse complement strand
ACAAAAGAGACCAAGTGAACGGCCCCGCGTCGTCGCTTCGCTCCGACCAGAATGGGTGATCACTTTCAACCGGAACGCGCGGTCACTTTGCTTCGGAACGCGTGATCACTTTCGCCGGAATGCGCACTCCAGCCGATGCGGCGCCACTCGCGAATCCCAACGGGGGCTATGGCCTTGTACCCGAGACCGTAGTGCCCGACGCCGAAGCAGATGCGCAGGAGTGCCCACATCACATCTCGGTGCGCTTCTGCCCTGAGCGGTGGCAGTTGATCGCGGTAGGCCGCGGCCCTGGCGAGCGCTTTTGCGACTGGAGTCAGTCCGCGGGGCCAGTCATCGTTGTCTTTGCCCCGCATCTTCGAGACCAGGTCATGCGTCCAGGCTAGTACCGCCGCGTTGTCAGGGGTGATCTCTCGCTCCTCCAGTATCGCCCGGAACCTTGGCAGCAGGTCGACCTCTGCACCAAGGGGATACTTGACGACCACGGGTGTGAGCGGGCATTCCTTGTGCTCACCTGTCGCCGTCATAGGGTCTCGGTCTCCACTCGCGAAGCGACAGACGGCATTGCAGATGAGTTGACTTGAGCGGAAGCTCGTCGTCAAACGCAGCGGCGGCCACTCTTTGGCAAAGGACTCGAAAAGGTCCGGCCTAGCACCGTTGAAATCGTAGATCGACTGATCAGGGTCGCCCACCAGGGCTATGTCGCACCCGGCAGCAGCCAAAGCCCTGATGATCGCCACCTGTGTCTCGGATGTATCCTGGGCCTCATCGACGATGATCTCAGGGAATCGTCTTGCGATTGCGCGGCAGATCGCTGGATAGTCCCTCAGCACGCACATGGCCCAGTACATAGCATCTGACGGAAGCGCGAAGGCTCCTCGCACCATGACTCCCTTGACGGCGCCGCATTGGTCCCGATCGCAGCTAGGCTGTCGCTTCCTGGTGCCGCCGCGCCAGACCAATGTGCCGTCCACCGCGAACCCGAAGAGGGTGGAGCCACATCCTTTGCTATAGCACCCTGCCAAGGCCTTGGTGCGCATGGCACTCTCAACCCACGGGTAGAGAGTGCTCTGGGGATGCACCACGTCCGGTCTCCTGCTACACCCCATGGCAAGGTGGCCAAACGGCAGGAATACGAATTGGTTCACGAAGGAGTCTATCGTGCCGAGGAAGTGCGGCCACTGCGGAACCCCACGGAAGCCAAGCCCTGAGAGGTGGTCTACGATCTCCTCGCAAGCCACGTTCGTGAACGAGATCGCCGCTACGCCGACACGTCGGCTAGTGTAGTTTGCGATCCGCCACCCAAAGCGAGTGCCAGCGGTCCTCGTCTTACCGCTACCCGGACAAGCGATGACGACGAAGCTGCCTTCTTGGTCGCAGACCGCCCGCTGTTCGCACGTAAGTACCTGTTCGATGTAGTCACGGATTCGGCGGGCCATCATGGGATGTCGATCCCTGTTACGTGCTCGAGCGCCCCACAGAGATACTTCGGAACATGGAAGTCCCGCCAGTCTCCAGCGAGGGATTCTGCGAGCACCTGAGCGAAGACTGCCTTGTCGGCCTTATCCATGTTCTGCATGACGGCCTTCGCTTTTCCAGCGGTGTCCTTGGCACTGGCAACGGCATTCTCCATGTCGGCCCCCTTGCCAGGGCGGAATGTCTTGTACTCGGTCGCCATTCGCGCTGCGTTCCCGGCGAGGGCGAGGTCATACTCGAAGGTCTTGCAGCTGAAGAACGCCCGCACAGTCCCCTTCGCCAGCGCCCGAGCATTTTTCGCCCGAGCTGACATGCCATCGAGGTCCAGAGCGGCCGGGAACACCTCCTCTGGCGGGTCGGCATCGGTGACCATCGCGGCCGGAAGTTGAAGGCCGCCTTCATGGAACAGCTTCGCGAAGGGAGCGAAGGCGACAGACTGGACATTCACCACTGAGATGGCACGTTCGCAGAGATCAATCCCTACCCCCTTCGCGAGTACCGGCAGTAGAAGCGCCTCCGATATCCCTTCGACGAGTACCACGCCTCGGGAGAAGAAGAGCTGTGACTTAGTCACGTCTAGATAGCGCTGCAGGTACCTCTTTTCTACATCCTGCAGGTCACAGGCTTTGATCGGGAACGACATGATTCGGCCCCCGCTGTCTGCGTGGATGACGTTCAGGGAGTCGAGGTCGGCGCCCGCGGCCAACGTGGGCGAGTGTGTCGTCAGGAACACCTGGACTGGCTGTTCACCAGTCGAGACCTCCCCGAGGTAACCCATGAGTACGCTCTGCAGGTGCGGGTGGAGGTGAGCTTCGGGCTCTTCGACCAAGAGAACGGCCAGATCCGTGTCCGCGTCCTTGGCCTTGGTCTTCTGGAGTTCTCCTAGAACAGTCGCGATGTAGAGCAAGTTGTTGTAGCCGAGTCCGTTCTCGTCGACCTCGAAGTGCTCTCCCGGTCCGACCCTAGCCCGCAGTGACTGCGCGATGCGACGAAACTCCGGCGAAGACAGCCGGAGTTCAGCCGACTGCGCCATGAGTTGCCCTGCAACTCCCTTAAGCCGATCGTTGATCTCTTGTTGTGCGCGCTGTACGAGCTGGTGGTCTTCAACAGTCTGATTCGCTGTCTGGAAAACCTCCTCGACCGACCGGCGCTCTTCGTCCCCAGTCGCGAGCACATCTACCAGCCGCGCTATTCGGCTTGCCCTGCCGGGAGTCAGACCAGTGCGAGGGTCCCTCAATGGCTCGAGGTAAACTGCTGCGATGCCTTGCCAGACATCGAGCGGCAGGCCCTCTCCTTCTTTCTCCCCGCCCCATATTGTCGATCGGAACCGCCGACGGCTGCCCCCCCCATCCTCTCAATGCGCAGATGCAACTGGGCAGTTCCTTCTCCCTCAGATGGCGATAGGCAGATGCTGAAGTGGGCCTGCTCATCCGGTGAGAGATCAGCGAAGGTCACATGAAGCTCGAACGTCTCATTCTCAACGTTCCCCTTGGTGTCATGGTGGAAGTCGTCTTCTGAGCAGTAGATATCGCGCCGGTCGCTGCCTAGACTGAATACGTGTCTGAGTGCATCGATCACCGCGCTCTTCCCGGAGTTGTTCTCGCCCAGTATGACGTTGAGGCCCGGCTGGAAATGCAGATCCACGTCCGCAAGGCGCCGGAAGTTCACTATGTGTAGTGATTCCAGGTACACTGGACTGCCCTCGCCCTCATGTGGAGTTGTATGCCGACAGCTCCGGCATATCCGGACGAAACCGAGGCGTCGCCCCGTGTGGCTCGCCGGCTGGGTGGATAGGTTGTTGCGAGGGCGAAGTCGCCAGACCCCCGCTGTCTTCGATCATCACGTTCCGGGCGACCCTGGAAGATCGACCATCACTGCGCCCGCCAGCTTCCGGAAGCGATCTGCGTGGCATGTCAGGATAAGGATCTGCAGGTTCTTGTCTGCCGCTTCTCCCAAGATCGCGAGCATCCGCTCGTGAAGCTCGTCGTCCGAATGTGCAAGCGGATCGTCTATGATGACTACCTGCTTCTCGTCCTGGGCCAGCGCGGCGCCGTACGCCAGCCGGACCAGAATCCCAAGCTGCTCTCGCTCGCCGTAAGACGTGGCCTCGGGAACAATCAAACTGTTCCCCTCAGGCACGGTAACGTCTTTCACCTTCAGATCGGTGGTGAAGTTCACGCGCAGATGGTCAGCCCCGTAGAGCCTGGTTAGCCAAGTCCCAACCAGCTCGGAAACCGGTGCAATCGCCTTCTCGACCGACTCATCACGCGCCTGTGCGAAGAGCTGGAGTAAGAGCCGGCGCGCTTCAAGGTCCACCGTAGTGCGGTCGAGATCCCGCTGGGCGACACCAAGGGCTTGTTCGAGGGCGACACGGCGGGCATGGAGACCCTCAACGTTCCTCAACTCGCCCTGGGTCTCGGCGATGCGCTCACGTACGTCAGCATGGCGTTTTTGGGACTCATCTAGGGCTGCCTTGGCGTCCGCCAGATCAGATGCAACGCGCTCTTGTTCTTCTGTGAGCCGGTGTTTCTCCAGTTCAGCCTGCGCCGATGCGAGTTCATCTCGGCTGAGCGTCAAAGTGGCCCCGAGCTTCTCCTGGGAGCCATATGTCTGAGTCAGCTCGCCAAGACGGGCTTGGTCAGCAGCGAGAGCAGTCTTCAGCTCGGCAAGTTTGGTCTGCACGATCTGTAGTTGCTGCTGTGCAGAGGCGAAGCCGGCAGCCGCGTCGCGCTCCAGGGCGCTCACATCTCGTACCCGGCTCTGCAGACTCGACTCCTCGGCTTGCAGTTGGTTTTCGACCTCGATGACAGCAGACTCAGTCGGGTCCCAATCCATCACTTCAGGGCAGTCTTTCAGCAGCCGGTTGCGTTCGCTAGAGAGAAAGGCAGACTCGGTCTCAAGAGAGCCTACGCCCTTCGGGGCCACGCGCTTGAGTTGATCCCTGAGGCCTGTGGCTCGTGCCTGCAGTTCCGCGCGTGCGGTGGTAAGAGTGGTCAGCGAGGGGACGATGCTCTGTCTGTCCGTCGTCGGGATGTCCCACTGTTGCAGTTGCACCTGCAGGCCGGCGTCCAGGGCCTTGCGCTCGGCGACTAGCTTCTCAAGCTCGACGTTCTCGGCCCCGCGGCGAACATTGAAAGTGGCAACATCGCTAAGGACGATGTTGGCATGCTGTCGCACCTGCCACGCGCGTGGTTCCTCTGTGGTGACGTTTGACTTCTCCTCTGGCGAACCGTCCACGATGGAGGTGACTGCTAACGGCATTTTCGCGTCAATACTGATGACTAACTGCGCAGCATTCAGTTCAGCGTCGACCTCGCCGAGCCGCTGGATCGCAGACTGGATACAACTGATGTCCTTCGACGATGGCGTGGGGGTCTGACCAAGCTGCCGCTCTGCCTCCTCTGTGCTTTCGACGAGCTCGCGGCACGAGGTCAGCTTGGCGTTTAACTCCTCTGCTCTCCGGCGGATGTCGAAGAGCAAGCGCATGGTCCGAACTACCTTGGCGCGGAGCCCATGCTTCGGTTGGTCCTCGTCCAACTTGCGCCTCTGTTCCGCGCCATCCTGCCTCGCTTTGGTGGCCTGCTCTATGGCAGCTTCAAGCGGCTCGAGCGTCGCCTGTTTCGCTTTGAGGGCTGCATTGGCTTGGCGGATCTCATCCTCGTACTGGCTGTACTTGTTCGCGTCGGCCTCCAGCTGTGTTACTGTTCTCTGGATGCCTGTCGCTCTTAGCTGCCACTGCTCGAACTGGCCCCGTTTGTCATCGAGCTCCTTCTGAGCTGCCTCCAGCTTGTCGAGAGTCTCCTTCCTGCGATGCACTTCAGCCTCTGCCTTAGCGCGATCGCCCTGCAATCTGTCGAAGTCGCCGAGCAGATCCTCGGACTTGGCGAACTCGGCGTGTATCTGCTTGACGCCCCGCTCTGTCTCTGCAAGTCTCCCCTGCGCCTTAACCAGCGATGAAACCGCGCGAGGCTTGCCCTCGAGCGCGTTTGCCTCGCTGGTGAACGACGCCTTCATCTCGTCCCAGAGCGTCTGGTGGAACTTCTCGTCCTGCCCAGTGATGACCGACCCCAGCACGCGCCGCAGGTTGTTCCCAATATCGTCGTTGATCGCTGGCACAGCCACGACCCCTTGGTCCACCCAGAGCAGCTGGGCTAGGCCGGCTTTCGAGCTGTCCAGATCGATGAGCTGTTGCGTGCTCGCGGTGACCTCCTTCCCCTCGGCCAGCAACCGTTTGCCGCCGCCCCCGTTCAGTCGGTAGAGTTCCGCCCCGCCGCCTTTCTTCTTGGTGTACCGCTTCGTCATCAGGTAGCTCACGCCGCTCGCTTCGAACTCTATGCTCACCTCGGGGACGGCCGTCGAGTTCCACGGCACGACGTCCTTGGACTGGGTAGTGTCGTAATGCCAGTCTACAAGCGACCGGCGGATCGCCTCCATTAGGCTTGTCTTGCCAGTCCGATTGGGGCCGGTGATGACCGTGATGCGCGGCGAGAACTCGCTCACGCTGATGTCTCTCAGCCGGCGCCAGTTGCTCACCTTGACCGCACGCAGGATCATGCTTGCACTCCCTTCGCCAACTGGTAGAGCAGGAGCATCGCTGCCTCTGTCACCCTTCTCCGTTCCGGAGGCGCCGCTTCCGCGAGCGACTCCAGTCGCTTCCACACATCGCCGAGCAGCCCCCCGCCCACGACGTCGGTGATCGCGCCGACATCAGGTTTGATATGCAGGTCGTCGGTGTTGAGCTCGCAGTACAAGTAGCGGCTCAGCATGTTCCGAAAGCCCTCGATGGCGACCATGTTCTCGACGGAAAGAACCCCGCTCAAGGTCAGTCTGAGCAGGTGCCGTTCTTTGTCTTCGCGACGAGCCATGGCGCTGAAGAAGTCGCCGAAGCTCTCATCCGTCACATTGGCCGACTCCTCCAGCCACGCGTAGTGCCCAATATCCACCTGCTCCACGACGGGGGGCGCGCCTGGCTCCCCCAGGGCCACGAGCAGCGCCGAACCCTTGGACCCGCCAATGAACTCACCGCCCATTGGGTCTGGCGAGTACGCGCGCCACCCGACATCCAATCCGCCCGAGACGAATCCCATCTGTTCCGACGTCCCAGGGTACGCCATACGGATTGCGCCATCGGTGCGGAAGGGCTTGTGCTCGTGCCAGTGCCCAAGCGCGAGGTAGTCCAGGCCCCTTGCCAATGGCGCATCAGGCGGAATCGGATGATCATCTTCTGGCAACGGCTGCCGATCCATTACGCTGCCGTGAGCAAGCCCGACCAGAATGCAGCCGCTCGCGGTCTTGGCAGAGCCGATCCATGCTGTGGGATCGTAGGCCGAGCGCTTCCTGGTCACCGGGCACGGCAAGAGCGCGACGCCGTTGTCGAGCACCACTGGCTCTGGCACAGACAGCAAGTGAATGGACGTGCCCTCAGTCTGCGCCCAAGGCCGACGCTGCCACACCGACCCCGCGCAGTACGGGTCATGGTTCCCAGGCAGGATGTAGACGGGCATGGATCGCCCGGCCAGCATCGAGAACGCCCGCTGCGCGTCGGTGAGAGAGACGCCGTTGTCGTCGAAGAGATCACCTGCGATCAGGATGAAATCAGCCTGCCGGTCCTCCGCGACCCGAATAGCGTTGTCCAACGCTTGGAAGCGAGCTTCTCGTAGCTTGCTCGCAACCGGCTCATCGAATCGCGTTACTCTGAACCCTATGTGCACATCCGCGATGTGCAGGAATCTGACGCCGCGAGCCATTCGCGTGCCTCCCACTTGCGTGTGCAGGACAGCTTCCCTGGCTGTCCTTTGAACGGACTTGCGACGAGGCCGAAACAGCGACAGCCGCGCCTCTCACCTTGCTGCTCGGTGTACGTCGCGCCACCGTTTCCGCCATCGCGTCCTCCTCTTCGCGGTTGTGCTCTGCCGCTGCAGCAGACATGATCGCTGCCTGGACGGTTCTGGGCCTGTCAGCGTTTGCCTGTGAGCCAAGATCCGAGGTACAGTCAACACGGCCGGACGGTATGTGCTCTGAACTGTCATTCGGCAGCGCCGATTGCACCGACCTGCCGCCTCAGTCGGCAACGTCGTGCAGCAGTCGCCTCAACTCCTCGACGTTGTCCGGCCACACGACAGTGACACGGTAGCCGGCGCGCCGCACAGCGTTCCTCTTCTGCTCGTCCATCTCCTGGACGTACCTCAGATGATGCACAGACCCGTGGACCAGTACGACGTCGAGCGGCTCGTAGAAGAAGTCGGCCTCAAGGATGGGCTCGCCGTCCGCTACGATCACGTGGTGGAGTCGATGGGGAAGGCGGAGACCTGAGTCCCGTATACACGTTAGTGCTTTGCGCTCGTTCTCATTGATGCACAGGTCGAGCATCTGCGAGAAGCTCTCCGCTGCTGCCGAATCCCCCTCAACGGAGCTCGCCTCGGCGAGAGTAAGGAGCCAGTCGCGGAGTAGGTGCCGGTTCAGACTGCGATGCTCTCGCTGGTTGCGGAACGTGCAGATGCAGTCGTAACAGGCTGACTCGCACCCGCCGGGCAGTTCCTGACCGTCGGGTGTGAAGTGTAGCAGCTCCAACGTGCGCAGAGCGATCGAGCGTAGCGTGGCAGCATTGAGCACGGCCTCGAGGGTTCCCGTGCCCCCTTCGGAGGACTCGTAGATGACCACCCGCTGGCAGGCATCAGCAGGACTTGGCAGCACGAAGCCGCCGACCTCCGACTCGTCCAGATCAAGCGCGAGGCAGATGCCCTGCCTCAGAGAGTGCACCAGAGTAAGCGCCATGTCGTGCGAGCGTGGCCCATCCTCGTGAGCTGGAACTGAAAACGTCAGCACGTCATGCGGCGTTTCGACGAAGAGCGCAAGTCCCTCATGGAGGTCAGAGCGCTTGCCGCCTTTTCTGCAGCGCCTCTCTTTGGGCGGTTCTTTGCGGTCTGAAGCTGCCCCGAGATGTTCGTTGACCTGCTCCGGAGGCAGCCAGTCGCCACATGCAGCGCACAGGTTGAAGCCGGGAAGCGTATGGCCCTCCTCATCACGCCATGGTCCGAAGTTGGCCAACAAAATGCGCCCGTTCCGCTCGAAGCTGGCCGGCATCCTGGTCCCATCAGCCGCCACTATGCTGAGTCCGCGTCGTGCAGGGCTCTGGATATAGTAAGGCTCGACTTTGTAGCCGCGCCGGATTCGCTCCTCTTCGTCGGCTGTGATTCGCTGACGACGCGTCGCTACGACATCGGGCATCTCGAGCGCGGGTTGTGGATGATGGCCTCTTAGGTCTTGCCCGCAGACCTCGCAGGCAGGAGACTCGGCGGCATCCCCTCGGGCGATGGCCAAGCAGTGTTCACACTGGCGCAAGCGGTCGAACTGAGACGCACTCCGCAGGCGGGCGTACTGCACGAGGTGAATCCCTCGGGATACGTAGACGCTGTTCCCAGGCGCGAACTCGCTTATAGCTATCGTCTGGTCCCGCGCGATGTCGTCCTCGCGCCCGACAAAGGAAAGGACGACATTCGCTGTGGGAAACGCGTAGTTCGGCAGAAAGCCTTGCTGCGAAAGATAGCGGTAGACGTAGAAGCGCTCCCGACCGCGGCGCATGTTCTCCATGCGACGGAGCAGGCGCCCGATCCGGTCGTGGCGACTCTCTTCGTACGACCGGCGCTGCTCTTCCTCCAACCGGGTGTACTCCTCTTGCGCATCTCGGTAGTCCTTGCGCCATCGGTCGAAAGCCCGGTCGAGGTTGTCAGCGAAGCCGTCAATCACTGACAGAACGAAGTCATCCGTGAACCATGCTGCGTACTGCGCTCTCTCCGCGGCGAAGGATCGCCCGATTGTGGCCGCGATCTGCTCTCGTCGGCGTGCGACGGATTCCGCCAACTGCTCTTTGTACGAGCTCTTCATGGGGTACTGTGGGTAGTCGCCCACCTCCAGGATGTCCTCCGGGTGCGGCTGCAGCTTGTGGTCGATGCACTGGAGAACGAGAGAGTGCAGATGAGCACGCAGCAGCTCCTTGTTGTCGAGGCTGAACCGCGGCACGGCAATGGCACCCGCAACCATTCTCTCGGGGAACCGGTAGAAGTACTGATCGTGGTTACCCCGTCCAGGACCGGAACCACAGAAAGCCTCGATGATCGCGCCCTGCCCCTTCCTTCCCGCGCGGCCGGCCCGCTGGGCGTAGTTCGCGGGGTTCGGTGGGACATTGCGCAGGTACACAGCCGACAGGTTCCCGATGTCAATCCCGAGCTCCATGGTCGGGGTGCAAACCAACGCGTTGAGGGGATCATCAGCACGGCGGAACCGTTCCTCGCGGACACGTCTCTCGTTCCCACTCACCATGCCGCTGTGGTCAGCCGACTGCACGCGAATGAGGCCTTCGAAGCCGTGCTCATATGCCCCCCGGAAGTAGTTGCGCCTCCCCGAAAACGCCTGCAGCAGACCGCAGCGCGCCTGCGTGCAGTGCCGGGCCTCCTTCCAGCGGTACGTCGTCCCGCAGATCGGGCACTCCCATGACGGAGGCTCTGGTTCCAGCAGGAAGCAAAGTCGGCGGCTGTTGACTATGAGGACATCACCGCCACGCCTGAATGACCGCACTTCGAGGAAGAGTCCCGTCCCATCTCCCTTCAGCACGTCGATTGCCTTCTGGACAACGACGCGCGCCTGATCTCTGTCCTCGAGCCCCAGCACCTTGCAGGTCCAGTTCACGAGTTCCCGCGACCGCGTGATGCGAAGGACCACTATGGGAAGTCTGCTTCCGTCGGTAGTATCGCTGTAGCCGGCAGCGCGCGGCGTCTCATCCGCCTCGAGGAAGCGCGCTTCCTCTCGCAGATTCCGCAGCACACTGGCTTCGAAGTTGCCCGGGTTGACAAGGTCGTCGTGGTTGACCGCAAGGCGCTGTCGCATGAGGTCGAGGACCCCGCGCAGGTAGTCGTCGCGCAGGCCAATGCTTACCTGGGCGAGCTCGGGGATCGCCGTCCACTTCCCCGTGTCGGCGGCGAGCATACCCAGTCCGCCATACATGACCTGCAGCAGCCCGACGTCCTCCAGATTCTGGTGGATGAAGCGGCGAGTTCCGCGCTGGTCGATCAGGCAACAGTATTCGAGGTACTGCTTGTAGACGCGGTCATTGGCCGCGAACTCGTCGTACTCCATCTCGTGCCAGAACTGTGGCAGTAGATCGGCTGCCTCGAGTGTCTCGTACATCCGCACGCCGGCATCGCGCAACTGCAGTGGCTGCCCCTGACCGGCAACGTGCCCGTGTCGTCTCAGCGTCTCGACGAACGCTCTGCGGAAGAAGAGCCGGTTGTACCAATCGTTCAGATGGCTCTCCTGCAGAGCGGTGTCCTGACGGTTGTCCGAGAAGGCGATGATCTTGCGCTCATCGGCTGGCGCTGCCGCCAGAGTCGCCGAGAGCAGCACATTGGTTCCCGTCGATCGGCCTACCGTGTTCAGATGAAACAGTTTGCCGAACTCTCGCGGTCGCCGATCATACGTGACTCCGCAGGCGGGGCAGAAGAGGAAGGGCTTGGGCAGGATCACGCCTGTGATCTGCTCCGGCCCTGGATCGACTCCAGCAGCGAAGGCGCCCGCGCGAGGGTCATAGGCGCCGTTAATCGGCTCCACATCCTTGTAGCCGTTCTTGCCGGACTTGATGGCCCTGCCGCTTTCGGTCTTCCAGGGGTCGGGCAAGTCGTCGAAGTCCACTGTGATGCCGGGCGCGAAGTAACCCGCGGTCGGCAGTTCGGGATCGTTGTCCATGTCCCACGGGCGCACGGCGCCGGAGACGTCGAACTGCATCCCGTAGAACTCCTGGCCGCAGGCTCGGCAGAAGTGGATCGGCAGGAGCTGGACATGCCCGTCCTCGGCCGAGCACTGGGGGCAGTCTGTCTCCCCGCGCTCGGTAAGATAGCCACACCCAGGAACAAGGCAGCCGTTCAGCACGCGGCCCTGTGTGAAGAACGCGTGCAGCTTCGGCATGAAGCGCGGCACAAGGTCACCGTTGGGGGCGGGAACAAGGCAGATCATACCCAGCAGCAGCGCCGCCTCGATCTCCCGCCGCGCTTCACCGGCCGGGCTGCTGCTGCGCAAGCGCTCCCGATAGCGATCGACCAGGACGTCCAGCCCGAGCGGGCCGCTCTCCAGTTGCTCCTCCAGGAAGCGCAGTGTCGCCTGATCGGCAAGCGCGATGCCCAAACCCTGCGATGTGATCTCCGCGGGCGCAAGCTCGCGACCGAGCAGCGCTGCGGCCAGAGGAGCGGCCGTCTCGATGCGGTCCCGGTCGAAAGCTTCCAGCATCGCGTGCGTGACAGAGCACTCGCTGGGAAGCGGCGAGATGGATACCTCGCGTGGTGGCTCTTCCGTTTCCTCCACGACGTTCTCCGGCAGGAACTCCTCGCCGAACAGCTTGCTGGCGAAGCGCGCCACTGCCACGCGTCCATCCTCACCTTCGTCGCTACGCATCGTGGCGCTCGTGCCGATGCAGGTCAGCTTGCCGAGCGTCCCGGTGCGCTCTTTGAGACGCCGGATAAGGAAGGCGACGTCGGCGCCGCGCTTGCCAGCGTAGGTGTGGAGTTCATCCAGCACGAGGAAGCGCAGCACGCCTTCTTGACCGAGCGGGAAGAGCGAGCGGTCCTCGAGACGGGTGAGCAGCAGCTCCATCTGTACGTAGTTCGTCATCAGGATGTCAGGCGGGTTCTCACGGATCGTGAGCCGGTCAATCATCTCCGAGTTGCGAGGCACGCGATCACGGCCGAAGATCGAGCGGTATGATTCAAGCGCCTGTTGCGGGTCGAAGTCCGTGTCTCCAGTGTACAGGGCGATCCGGAGGCCTGTGTCGGCGAGGCGCTCCGCGAACTCGATGTACTGGGAGTTGGCGAGCGCGTTCATCGGGTAGATGAGGACCGCCTTGATGCCCTGCACACCCCGCCTGTGGAGCCCCAGGCACTCGCTCACAATGGGGATGCCGAAGCAGAATGACTTCCCGGAGCCGGTGCCCGTCGCAACGATCAGGTTCCGCTTGTCTCGAAGAGCGGTGGTGACCGACTGGCTCTGGTGCAGGTAGAGGTCTACCGGCAGCGCATCGGGGGGAAGATCGCCGTTCTGGTCGCGCTTCCGGAAGATGCGCAAGCACTCGCGCTCGATGAGCCCCTCGTCAACCATCTCGGCCAGGCTCTGCCCCAGGCGGAACCGCCGGCTGATCTGCACCAGCGGCTCCTTCCAGAGCAGGTCGCCGTGCTCGATGTGCTCCCGCACCCACTCCGCAAACCGCGGGTTGCGGAAGCGCTGGAACGACTCGACGTAGGCGCGGTAGTCGGCACGTGCGCGGTCAAGGACGGCGAATGGGTTCACAGTCGCACCTCTAGCCCACCAGCAGGTTCTGCTGTACTACACTGTTGGCATCGAAGATCTCATATTCCTCGTCGGTGAGCTCTAGACGGAAGCGGGTCGTCTTGCCAGTGCCCTCAATCGGTCCCTTGACGCGACCCCGGATTGCCACCTTCGTGGGAACAATCGTCATCATCACATTCGCGATGTCGCTTGTATAGCTTCGCTGGTCCGTCAGATCTACCATCCTTGCTATGCGCAGTTCTCCGCTGCCGCCCGGTCCGTCTGGTCCGAACCACTCCGTGATCTCAAGGACATGTCTCTGGCTTATATTGAGCTGGCCCTGGTAGTGCACCGGCACCTCGTGAGTGTATGCTGGCGGTAGCTGTGCAGCGCTGGCCGGCGCACCTTCTAGCACAGCCCTAATCTGCTCGGCGATCACGTGAGGGCCCGACACCGACTGCAGGCCTAGTCTGCTTGCCAGTATAGGAGAGAAGTTGGCAACTTCGGTGGCCCCGACTCCATGCCAGACTAGCACTATCTTCATCTCGCCCTGGGATTCCCGCTGCAGTATGCCCCCAAGTTCCTGCTTCGTCCAGTGCTTCCCGAAGTAGTGGTTACTGAGTACGATGACGCCACAGCGGGACGTCAGGATGCCGTTGTCCATCGCAGCGAGCATGCCCTTTGCAGGTTCTATCGCGGCTTCGTCGATCCATACCGTGACGCCCAACTGCTTGAGCGCGTCTACAAGTCCTCGCACGAACTCGTCTTTGTCCTCGGTTGCATGTGAGATGAAAACGTCATGGTCCATCAGAAGCCTCCGTGCCCTGGTTAGTGCGACCCTCCGAACATCCTATCCCACGCCTCCAGCACTAGCCTTCTGGTGCGGTACTCGCCGTACTTGGCGATCTCTTTCTCTTTCAGGACCCGGAAGGTTTCGCCGGGGAAGTCCTTGGTGCGCGGGGCGTCGGGCGGGTCTTCGGTGGGGTCGAGGATGTCCCCCAACTCCCGGTCGGCCAAGTCGTGCGGGTCGAGGATGTAGCGCAGTTGCTTACGGTTCAGGCCGTAGAGGTGGGCGTAGTAGGCGTCCAGTTCGGCCCGCAGCAGCGCCCGCCGACCGGGGTCCCAGGTGAAGGGCGCCTCGTCATACCCCAGGTCCTCGGCAAACGGTTTCAGGTCCCAGGCGGTGTATGTCAGCTCCAGCACGCGGGGGACGATGAAGTCGAGCTCGGGCTGGGAGTAACGGCCGGGCGGAAGGATGGGAAGCTGCTCTGTGATGTAGTCCGCGAGATGGGTCCCGCCGACCATCCCGCGGGCCACGTAGTCGAGCACAAGTGCGTTCATGTTGGCAACCAAGCAACCAGCCAAGGGCGCCTTTTCCGACGTGAAGAGCAAGCGAAGCGTGAAATCAGTGCCAGCCCTCGGGAGGATTGCGGCGATAACGGTCCGCTCAACCACGTTGCTTGCGATGTCGCGGAACGCAATCAGCCAGTGTCGGGCAGTGTGTGCGCCGAGTCTCCCTTCGACCTCATGCCAGGGCAACCAGTGACGCGGCATGACGGCGCAGTCCTGATCGGTCTTCTCGGCATCCGCCATATCGCGTGCTAGTCCTTTGCTCAGGTCCTCACCAGGGACCCCGGCGTAGGTCGCCCATCGGTGGTCGAACTGGTGCATCAGCTTCGCCTCGAGCATCGGGGAACTCGCTACGCCCGGTTGTCCGGTGCACAGGGCCAGCACCTCGGGCTTGCTCATGTCGAAGACGCGCCTGAAGGTACTCGACCACGGTCTCTCCTCCGGCTGACCATCTCCCGCCTCTCTCACCAGCACCGGCACGCGCCGATAGATGGCTTTCGTCAGATCTGCGTCCACCCGCGTCCGGAAGACCGGGCAGGTGTGGGTGTTGGGGTTGAGGAGAGCGATGTCGTCGGAGGTGAGGGCGAAGTGGCGTCGGTGGTCGGCGACGTGGTCTGGGTAACGGCACAGGAACAGAAAGTCGGCCTGCTGCCGTCTTTCGCGGCACAGGGTCAAGAGGCAGAACTTGAAGGCGTGGTGGGTGCCCGGGAAGATGAAAGCCTCGTTCTCATAGCCGTGCAGGCTTGCGATCGCCCCGCGGTTGGCGAGGTCGGCGAATAGGGCCTTCAGTGTGTCGTCGGTGGCGACCCCAATTGGGACTACTACGCCGGCGCGGCCGCGAGGCGCCAGTGCCTGGTAGACCAGCTCCGTGAAGACGGCGTAGGTGTTGACGTCACCTCGGCCCGCGAGGGCGAACCGGCCGCTCTGCCGGACGAATCGGCTCTCGCCCTCCGCGTCGCGGAGAGCGGCAGCGAACTCCTCGGCGAGCTGTTGGTTCCGATCCGGCAAGGTTCTGATGAGGCGATCCCTCGCCGCCTTGTTCGGGGCCTTTGCGATCTCAGGATCGCGAAAGGAGAAGAACTCCTGCTCCTGGAGCTTGATGCGCTCCCACGGCGGATTGCCGAGCACGCAGTCGAACCCACCGCGGGCGAAGACATCGGGGAACTCCAGCCGCCAGTGGAAGAAGCGGTGGCGGCGGTCCAGCTCCCCAATCTGTCGGCGGGCGGCCGTTCGGACCGTGTCCGGCTCCGCGAGCGCCCGCAGATAGCTCGCGGTGGTGGGGAGCCACCCGTCAGCGTCGGTCAGCGGCCAGAAGAATGCCGCGCACCAGATGTCACATTCCAGCTTCTGGCGGCGGAAGGTCTCGGATGAACGCCACGCCTGGTACTTGCGTTCCTTCGCCTCGACCTCCTCGGGGAGCCGCTCCGACTGGGTGATAAGGTCGTGGTAGGCAGCGGCGTCGGTGGCGCTGATCGGCTCAGCCGGCCCCAGGTCCAGCGAGCGTTGGCCGCTTCTCTCTTCCCGGTTGCGTTTCCTGACGGCCGATGCCACCTTCCTGTCATCGCCGGTGACCGGATCGAAGGCATCGTCTGGCACTTCGGCCGGCCGGTCCTTGAACACGCCGATGAGCGAGTTACCGCACTTGATATGGTTGTCGAGAAAGTTGAGCGGCAGGTCGGGCATGGCCGCGGCAATCCAGAGGGATACCTTCGCCAGCTCGACCGCCATCGGGTTGATGTCCACGCCGAAGATGCAGTGCTGGAGCACGTCGCGCTTCGCCTGGCGGAGTTGCTGCTCCGTGGGCTGCTCGTCATCAGCGCGCAGCTTCGCCAGTTCCTCACCCAACGCGTTCATCGCGGCGACCAAAAACGCGGCGCTGCCGCAGGCGGGATCACAGACGGTGATCGAGAGGAGCGCCTGTTCCTTCTGCTTCGGCGTCTTTGCCGCGCTCAGGCGATCGGCGATCACCGGGCGGAGCGCCGAGTCTATCAACTGCGCCACCAAACGTTGATCGGTGTAGTAGGAGCCGGTGGTCTTCCGGGCCTTGCCGCGAGGGTCGAGGACGAAGGAGCCAGCCGGCCACTGCTTACCATCCACTTCCTCGGCTTCGGTGAGCACGCGCGGCGTGTAGTCCAGTAGGGCTTCGTAGACTGAGCCGAGGGCATCTATCTGGAGGCGAGTGTAGTTGATGCCGTAGAGCACCCGCCTGCGTTCGAAGTAGGAGAGCAGGTAGATCGCCCGGAGCAGTCCGCGATTCCTCAGGGGCGTCCCGTTGAGGATCGAGAACTCGGTGTCATCGAAGAGCTGCCCGCCGTAGGCAGGCACGCGGCCGTCGGGAAACTCGAAGCCCTCGCGGACGAGCCGGAAGGTGATCTTCAGTCCCTCCCAGAGGTCGGCGTGCTCGTCTGCGGCGGCATTGGGGTCGGCGGCGCGGTCGCGCAGGCCACTCACGCTATACGACTCGACGTAGAGCGGGCTGCGCATCGGCACCCAGCCCTTTTGCTCCACGAAGAAGAGGAAGAGCAGGCGGTAGACCAGATGCAGCAGCTCGCGGTAGTAGGCCTGGCAGAGCGTCTCGTCTTGCTGGAGACGGCCCAGCAGCTCGCCATGCAGGAACCCGTTGCCGAGAACCTCGATCGCCTCTTTCACCTGGCTGCGGAGCTTCTTGCCGACCTCGACACCGGTCTCGTGGCTCGACTTGTGGAAGCGCTCGAGCGGGCACTCGCCCTCTGCATCTGGGATGAAACGGCTGGCGTGGACGAGACGGTAGAAGGCGCGGAAGTCGCCGATGTCGCCGGACTCGAAGATGCCCTCGAGATCGAACTCGACGTATCCCTTCGTCAGCGAATGGTGGAAGTCACGCAGCACGCGCAGCCGCCGTCCATTGGTGACAATGCCCCAGCGGTCGGCGACCAGGTTGAGGTAGTGCTGCAGCTCGTCGTGCGGACTGCGCGCCCCGCGCTTCGTCCCCCGCCTCGCGTCGAGGTCCTGGCTCCAAGGCACTGAGTCCACGATCGGCGCGGGGTCGCCCGACCAGCCGCGGTGGCTGAGGCTGAAGCTGACCGCGTCGCGCCCATTCCCGACTTCGGTGTTGCCTCGCAGATAGAGGGGAGCGTAATCCAGGATGCGGAGAAGCGGGATCACCCATCGAGACCGCAGAGTCGGCAGGTCGTAGCTGCCGATCTCCGTGCGCACCGCCTCCCAACGTTCGCGGAGCAGGTCATAGGCGACCGCAAGGTTCTCGTCCGGAGACTTCGGAGCGGACTGCCCGGGGGCAGCGAAGGCCTGCGGCCGGAGCGCGTCGTGCCTGCACTCGGGCTCGCGCAGAAGCTCGATGAAGTCGTCGCTTATGATGTTGCCGGAGGTCGTGATGTTGGCAGAGGGCATCCAATCACCTCGGCAGGTAGAGCGTCGCCGTTAGCAGGTCCTGCGACGCAACGGTCAGTTTGTCGATACCGCGGAGGGACTTGGCGATCGCTGGGTCGCCCTCGCGTTCGAGCTTCTCCCGCAACTCCCGCCGCTCTCGCAGGAGTCCCTGCTGGCGGCGCTCCACCGCCTCCCGAAGGGCAGACGCGTGCACAGGGCTTTCCTGCGCGGCCGCGAAGTGCGGCTGCGTTTCAGCCGGACGCGGCAGCCGCGGCTTCGGCTGCGCTCTCAGCAACACGGCCACTTCATCGGGTGAGCAGGCCTCGCCGCCGTAGATCGGGAAGGCTACCGTGAGGAGTTCCTCGACGACGGAAACCGGATCTGTGTGCACCACGAAACGCACCAGATAGTGGTAGAGCACAATGACCTGCGAAACGTCGTCGGTGACGATGGTGGCTGTCCGCCCGTAGTCGGCGCCGGCGAGGAAGAAGTCCTCCCGCACCATCTCGATCAGCCGCCGCACCAGCGGGTGCCCGATATCCAGTACGGTGAGATCAGGATCAGCGAGTGCCGCCGCTGGATCGAAGGTCGCCTTGCTGAGCTTCGCCCCGACGCCAGGGAGTTGCAGGCGTGGTTCCGGCAGCATGATGGTGAGCGTGGCATCCTTCTCGACTCGGATCTGGCAGCGATATCGGTTCAGAGCCGACTCGACGAAGCGCTGGATCTCCTGGGGCGATCCGATGAGCTGATGACTGCGCTGCAGACGGGCCTCGATGTCCGGCAGCGAGATGTCCGTGGCTCCGTAGAACGAGTCCTCGGCGACCCGCTGAACTGCATCGTCAGCGAGAGGGTCGAACACCCGGCGATGTAGCGCCTCCTCCAGGGGATCAGTGCTCGGCGCGAAGAGGCTGAGCTGCGTAGACAGGTTCAGTTCGGCTGCCCGGGATCGAATAAGATGCGCCAGGTTCACCTCGTCCCCGAAGTAGGGCGGGCAGAAGCCGCGGTCGTCGCGAATGCGGACGGCCTTCTTGATGAGCAGATGGAGGATGGCGACGTCCAGTGTCTCGTCCATCACGAGCGTGCGGATGCGTACGAGCTTCGCCTGTTGCCCGAACCGGTCCACCCGACCGTTGCGCTGTTCGAGACGGTTGGGGTTCCACGGTAGCTCGTAGTGGATCACTTGGGAGCAGGCGTGTTGGAGGTTGATCCCTTCCGAGATCACGTCTGTGGCGACGAGGACCGCCCGTGATGCGCGCTCGAACTCATGAAACACCTCTCGGCGCGCAGCTTCGCTGAGGTCACCCTGGAGGAACAGAATGGAGGTGTTCTTGCCGACCTCGCGGTTGAACTCTCGAACCAGGTAGTCCAAGGTGTCCTTGTAGCGAGTGAAGATGATCAGCCTCGGTGACTGGGCGAGGAGTTCCGGCAGGTGCTTCTTGAGGACCCGCTGGAGCTTGCTGTCCTTCTTGGTGGTGATCGCCCTCGCCTGCTCCAGGACGGTCCCGAGCGCCGCCCGCTGCGCTCGCAGCGCATCCGGATCTCCAAGCACGGTGCGATCAGCGCGACGGGCTGCCTCTTCTGCGTCTGTCCGCTCACCGGTGTCCAGATCAAACACCGTGGCCCGCATCAGATCGTGGTCAGGCCGGACAGCTTCGCCCTCCTCCCCGAGTCGGCGGCCGATCTCCCGTAAGCGGTTCTCCAGGGAGGCGCGCAGCGCCGCGGGCGAGCTGAGGGCGCGCTTCTGAAGGTGCAGCACCAGCCATTCGGTCAGCGCATACTCTCGCGCCGACCGCTTCGCCTCCTCGAGCAGCCGGTTGCTCTGCCTCTCGACCTCCGTCAGAACCGACTTCATCTCCCGGCCGATGGGGATGATATCCTCGGTCTGGTCGCGGCGGGGGAAGGGACTCGCCGTCCCCTGCGCTTCGAACCAGGCCTCTACATTGCGTCGGCTCCGCTGGCATACGTAGTGGCGAGCCAGGGCGCGCTTGATGCTTGGCTGGTAGGCCGACCCCGACACCAGGCCGGGGCCGAGCATGGCGATAAGGCTGGCGAACGAATCGGTGTACCCATTGTGCGGGGTCGCGGTGATCAGAAGCAGGTGCCGTCCCCGCCTGGCGAGCTCCTGGACGAACTGCCAGCGTTCCATGTCCACCGTTTGGTCTTCCGCGACCTGGTGGGGCTTCGCCGCGTTGTGTGCCTCATCCACGAGCACCAGGTCCCAGGGCTGCTCAAGTATCTTGAGCCTCGTCTCGGGCTCCTTCGCGTAGTCGATGGAGACGATGACACGCTGGAAGTACTGCCAGGGGTTCGCGCCAGCAGGGAGTTCGCGTTCATACTCACGCCGCGTGTGGCCGGAGAGGATGCGCGCGTCCACATGGAAGAAGTAGCCCAGAGCCTCTTGCCACTGCTCCCGCAGGTTCGCCGGCGTCACGATGAGGACGCGCTTCGCCTGCCCTCGACAGAGGAGCTCTGACAGGATCAGCCCTGCCTCGACCGTCTTGCCCAATCCGACGTCGTCGGCGATGAGTAGGCGAACCGTAGGCTGCTGCAGCGCCATCACGAGAGGGACAAGCTGGTAGTTGACTGGGATGACCGATGAGCGCTGCAGGCTCAGGAAGGGGGCAGAGCCATGGAGCATGCTCAGTCGGTACGAGCGGAGTAGCAGGTCCTGCGATGCAGCCTGCCCCAGCTGTGCGTAGTCAGGCGTTGGCAGGGCAGCCGGCTCAGGCTCTTCGAGCGATGCCAGGAAGCGACGCCGCGGTTCACCCGCGCCGTCGATGGCGGTCGCGACCAACTCCTCGCCCAAGACCTCATCGACGCGCCAGAGGCGCTTTCTGAACCGGACGATCTCGCCAGCGCGAATGCCCGCCACGTTACGCACGCTCCCTTGTCACAGACGAAGTGCCATCCAACTCGTCGTATCGGCGGAAAGCGAGAGCAGGGATCTCTACGCTGCGTCGAGGAAGACCATGGCTACCCCCTGACCTCCAGTACGCCCTGACCCGACGCCCTCGCTGACTCGACTTCTGTTCGGCGCAACCAGCAAGCTAACCTGCCATGCAGGGCAACTCAGGGCCGTCCGGGAGCACGAGCAGCGAAGTCCTGCTGCGGTCTAGTCTCTTTGCTGCGCAGTCCAGTTCGCGAGCGATGTGCCTGGCTTGTACCCCGCGTCTACCTGGCCGCCGTAGACGAGGATCGCGTCCTTGAGGAACTTCGACAGGCTCATGCCGGTGCTCTCGGCAAGTTCGCGCATCTTGGGCGCAAGCGGCCCCCGGATAGGCACGGTGAGCATGTCGCCGTGCGCACGGGGCCGCGAACGGCGCGTTGTGGGCGCCTGTGTGCGGCGCTCGGCCGCTGGTTGGGGTAGTGCCTCGCCTCGCCGTCATTCGCGGCGTGTCGGCGCGCTTGGGCGGTCTGTTGGGCGAGTGCGCGCCGACGGTCGGCTTCGCGGATTCTCTCCGTGCGCCCTCACTCTTCCTCAGGAACCATCGCCCAAATGCGCTTGAGCGGAAGCTCGGCCTGAAGCTCGGCCGACATGCGTTCATAGTCCTCCAGAAGGGCATTCACGACATCGCCAGCATCCCACAGGCGTATCTCGAAGAAGAGACGGCGGGCTTCCGAGAGCACACTGTTCTTGAACCCGCCCCAGGACACCAGCAGGCCTTGCTCGGCGCCGAAGCTCTTCATCACTCCCTGCAATTCCCTCATGACGCCGACGTCGACGGGCGAGTCGCTGGACTTGACCTGGACGCAAGCCCGAGGCGGGTCGAAGCCCATTGCCCCCCTACCGGCGATGATGTCCACGCCGCCGTCCGGCCCTGCCGGCGATAGCTGTGTGTGGTAACCCCTGGCGCGGAGTATCTCGTCAACGAGCCGCGGCAGGTCATGGCCCCTGAACTTCTGACTGATGTAGGCCACTATCTGGTCGCGTGCGTGCTGCTCGATGTCAGTGATGGCTTCCTCGACAGGCTCGAGGGGTGGCGGCCGCTTACTGCCAGAGTGGAGCGTTGAGCTCCCGGCGCTGGCTTTCCCAGTTCAGCGGTACCCGATAGAGCTTCTCCAGAGACAATCCGCTCGGCTCGGTGCCATGGAGGATCGACTCGACGATGTCGGGAGCCAGCAGCGACAGCCGCAGCAGGCGCGCCACGTAGGAGTTGTCTACACCCAGCTCCCGTGCCAGCGCGCGAATGCTGCAGTAGCGCCCCTGCTCCAGCAACTCCCGCCAGCGATGGGCGCGGGCGATGGTCAAGGCCAGGGACGCGTTCGTCCTGGAGTGGGGCCTGCTCTCAGGTGTCTGGCCACCAGGGGTGATGATCTCTCTGCGGCCTCGGCGCCGCTTCATAGCGAGCGGCACGCTCACCACCAGTTGCTCGCCCTCTGCAACGATGTCTGATGCTGTTCGTCGATTCACGCAGTCACCTCCCGTGCTCCCCGCTGGTCATTCGTGTCAGCGATCAGCGCGACCAGGCCCTCCTTGTTGAACTGCAAGTCGGCCCGGTCCGGGTGGATATCCACCCGCGTCACCACTGATCGCACGATGCGTTCTTGTTCGCCCGGAGGAAGCTGATCCCAGGTCTCATCCAACGCGGCCAAGGCCCGCGTCAGGTCTCGCTTCCCAACCGTGGCGGCCCCTTGGCAGGACCCGGCCAGTAGCTGCGGGCTGCGCAGCAGGCGCCGCAGTTGCTCCACCACCACCCCCTCGATCTCACCTGCGGAGAGCGACCGCGTGGGGCAGGCGCGGTGGCCGTTCCTGGAGGCATGCAGGCAGAGGTAGTAGCGGTAGCATCGCCCCCGCCGTTTGGTGAACACCGGCCCCATGGCGCAGTCGCAGTGGGCGCAGCGGATGATCCCCCGCAGCAGCGCCGGCCCCTGGGTGCGGAGGCGCGCACCCCGGGCCCGGTAGCGCTTGGCTAGCATGACATGTGCCCGCTCCCACAGCTCTGAGGACACGATCGCCTCGTGCTCGCCCGGGTAACGTTCCTGCTTGTGGCTCACCTCCCCGAGGTAGAGGGGGTTGTTGAGGAGGCGGTAGACGTACCCCTTGTTCCAGGGCTTGCCGGCGCGGGTGACGCCCTGCTTCGTGGTCCACGACTTGGTGGCATAGCCCTGGGCATTCAGTTCCCCTACGAGATCGGTGGTGCAGCCGGTGTCGAGGAAGCGGACGAAGATGTGGCGCACGAGTTCGGCTTCCTCGGGGTTCACCACCAGGCGCTTGCGCTCTCGATCCACATCGTAGCCCAGCACCGGAGGGCCGCCGGTGTACTTGCCCTTGCGCTTGGTGGCCGCCACCTTATCGCGGATGCGTTCCCCTATGATCTCCCGTTCGAACTGGGCGAAGGAGAGCAGGATGTTCAGCACCAGCCGGCCCATGGAGGTGGTGGTGTTGAACTGCTGGGTGATGGAGACGAAGGAGACGTGGCGCCGATCAAAGATCTCGATCAGCCGGGCGAAGTCCAGCAACGACCTTGAGAGCCGATCCACCTTATAAACCAGGACGCAGTCGATGCGGCCTGCCTCCACCTCCTCCAGCAGCCGCTGCAGGCCAGGCCGCTCCAGGTCTCCGCCGGAATAGCCGCCATCGTCGTAGCGATCGGGGAGCGCCACCCATCGCTCCTGGCGCTGGGAGAGGATGTAGGCCTCGGCTGCCTCTCGCTGGGCATCCAGACTGTTGAACTCGCTGTCGAGGCCTTCGTCGGTCGATTTGCGGGTGTAGATGGCGCAGCGGACGGGGCGGGACGAAGCGCGCTCAGCATCTGTTCGGCCTCTCATGACGGCCCCTCCTTGTGCGCGCCCGCGCGCACGCCAAAGAAGGCAGGCCCGTTCCAGTGGGTGCCGGTGATCAGCTCGGCGATAGCGGTCAAGGAGCGATAGCGCCGGCCCCGATAGGCGAAGCCGCCGGACACCACCGTGACCTCGTGGCATTGCCCATTCCACTCCCGGATCAGCCGGGTGCCTGCCACGGGGAGCTCCCGCCGACCGCTGGCGATGCGCTTCCTGGCTCCGAGAGAAGCGATCTCGTCGCAGCCGGCCTGCGTTAGCAGCTCATCCATCCTGGCGCGGGAGGCCTGGCTGAGGCCGCCGTAGGCGAGCTCCTGAAGCTGGTGGGCAAGCCGCCTGACGAGGAAGCTGCGGTTGTAGCGGGGCGGCTCGCTGCCCATCAGACTCCGCCAGCGATCCCGGAGTGCAGCCATCGGCAGGGCGCCGAGGTCCGCAATCTGGTCGAGAGTGGTGTCGCTCATGTGCCTTTCTCCGTCGCACGTCGGATGTGACACATGAATCGCTCTCTTCGTCCGAAACAGCAAGTGCTTTCTTTGGGCTGCTTCCGCCCGAAACGGGGGACAGAGGCCCCGTCTGGCAGCCTAGCTCGCGCGCCGTCGCTGAACCGGCACGTGAGGTCCGGTGACGCTCCGGGACCCGAGGCGCGCGGCGGACTGGTCGCCGTGCCCGTGCCCCGTTTCCGCTACCGTCCCAACATGGGCCTGAGCGCGGCGGCGAGCTCTTGCTCCATCGCCTCCCGCTGCTGCGCCTCCGTGGCTTTCCAGTCACGCTGGGTTGCCCGCACCAGACGGGATGCGGCGAGCGTGAGCTCCGCCTGCTTCATCGCCGCCAGCTGGACGCGTGCCAGCATCTCCTTCCACCGCAGGCGTCTCTTCTGGCTATGCAACTCCCGGTAAGCGCTCTGAAAGGCCGCGTCCAGCCGCGCCCGGGCGAGCACGGTCAGCTCCAGGCAGATCTCGACCGGCCCCTCCCCTGGCCTCGGCCGTCGCCATCCTCGCTCCCGCAGGTCCGCTAGGTCCCGAGCGATAGTGCGCACAGTGACGCCAAAAAGCGCGGCGAGCTCCTTCACCGGCACTCGGCGCAGACCCCACAGGTACCAGACCGCTCGCTGCCGGAGGGTGATCTCAGGTCGCGGCATGATTTGCTCTTCCCCTTCCTCACTGCACTCCTTCACGACTGCCTGCAGCTGTGCTAACAGGCTCTCGCGCGCCAGCGGCAAAGCCATCAGCTGGTCGACCAGGGCCAGTACCAGCTCCTGCGTCGTCTGCTTTGCTCGATCTCTTGACTTTGCATCGGATCTGTCGTAATGCAATTGTTGGGTACGATACACAAGGTGACGACAATACCTGCAGCGGAATGTGGCTGTGCTTGGTGGCAGGTACAGAGTGGTTACGCGCCATGGCTTAGGTGGTCTGTCGTCGCCGTATTCGCGCCAGTAGGCTGGGTAACGCAACGCCCGGGGACAGTCTCGACCGGGACAGACAAACCAATAGCGCATGCCGCCAAGGTGCATGGGGATAGCATCGATGTTGACCCAGTACCGCATCACCTGGTCGCGGGAATGCGGATGGTGCGGGTGGTGGGCGAGGGCCAGCGAGAAGCCGACAGGCTGGGGGACGGCAGCGCAGGCAATCAAGGGAACGCTGGTGACCGAGTACGGCACCGGGGCCAGAGGCAGGAAATGGATCTCTCGGGGACGTGCGAACACGCCGGCGCGTTTCAGGTCGGAGATGCGCAACTGCTGGGCGCTGGTCACCAGGGTGCGTTCTGCCGGCCGCGGCATGTGCATTTAACCCCCCGGTTTCCGAATAGAATTTGCCATCGGGTCCCTGCCACCTGCGACCAGAGAAGGCGGATTCAGGTGCAGCAGGCTTTCTCCTGCCCTGTACGGGTTTCTTGGGCATGTCATGTTAGCCGCCCAATCTGTCGCAGACTGCCCGCTCTCCGGCCGTTTCTGCGGCCCAACGCCATTCCAGACGCGATTCCGTGTCGCGTTGACCGCTACTGACAGAAACACAGGCACGACATGACATCCCCCATCATCGCTCTCCGCACGAGCGAGTCCGGGCGGGAAAGAGAGCATTCCAGGCCACTGGGTCCGGCGCCGGCGGTCTTGACGCCTGGGTGCTAGCCAGCCCCGTCCACAGTGGCACAGGTGCAGAACCGCCAGAACGGCGCCGCAGGCGGATGCTAGCCGGGGGTGTGCTTCAGGAGCGGAGCTGGCGGAGAACCAGAGACGGTCCCACCAGGGAACTATGGTGGAGGCGGTGGGAATTGAACCCACGTCCGATGGACAGTCCCCGCGGGCCGCTACGAGCGTAGCCTGTGTTTTGCTTTCGCCCAGCATCACGCCCACAGGCAGGCTTGATGCCGGGCTAGTTCGTGCTTTCTCCCCTCCCCCCTACGAACCTCGGGGCTCGGGAAAGCTAGCTGGTGTTTGCGCCCAAGCCGACCTTGCTAGCCCGATCGGGAGGACGTCGCCGCGCTAGGCGGCGAGTGCCAGGCAGTTGGTACTGTTGGCAGTTGTTGGTTTGCGCGTTTTGTCGAGATCACGCGACTCGGCTCGCGTCCCGCAGCTCCCGGCCCACCGTCGAGCCCTTTCGCCCCCACAGTGCCATTCCATTCTACCCCCCGAGCCGGCCGCGGTCAACCCGCGGGCCCCCGCCCATTGTTGGGCCAGATCGCCAGCCTGGGGTGCTCTGTTCAGGCCGCGCGGTAGACCCGGTCTCCGGGGCGCACCTTCTCGGCGACGTGGATGCCGACCGAATCGCCAGGCCCAGCCTTCGCCGCTGCCTGGTGCTCGATCTGCATCGAATCCACGGTCAGCACGAGATCCGTGGTGTGGCCCTTGACCCTGATCTTCTCCCCCACGGTGAGGGTGTCCGTGAGGTCCACGGCCATGACGTTGATCTTGCTGAAGTAGTGGGTGACCTCACCAATCGCCTTTCCCTCCGGCGCACCGGACTGCTCAGCCATTCCTCTACCTCCCGAGCAAGTTGGC
>Ga0315279_10002670_pt1 | contig 26281 bp, 19 predicted proteins | sample YL17G06_20_MG_FD_203694 | JGI IMG/M metagenome (GOLD analysis project Ga0315279, IMG submission 203694) | Sediment microbial communities from Yellowstone Lake, YNP, Wyoming, USA - YL17G06_20 | ecosystem: Environmental > Aquatic > Freshwater > Lake > Sediment | place: USA: Wyoming | collected... | reverse complement strand
CTGAACCTGCCGCAGCGTCTGCGACGGCTGGATGAGATTGCAAAATGTAGTCACGACTTTTGCTGAAAATCGGCCTTCTTGGCCTTGTTAAGGCTATTTTGAACCGCAAACTGCGTAACTTGGGCTAGTGATTCACCCATGTGTGATTGATGGAAGCAGCAATGATTACGAATCGTCCGTTCTTTCAGGTCCGTTCTCGAGAGTTGGCCACGGTTATCGCTGATACTTATATGCAGGTTTGCCCATGCACGAGGCGTAGAAGATGTCTGCGTGAGGGTCCCAGCCGAAATTGAGGAACCAGCCAGGGATTGTCACACTGTACTGAGGCGGTAACGGAGCCGCCTGCTCCCACTCTCGGCCGCCGTTGGTTGTCTGAAAGAAACCGTTCTTGCCCACGACAACAATGTGCATTTCATCCTTGCCGAAGTATGGGCCGAAAGAACATTCCACCTCTTTCCCCTGTATGGCCCACGTCATGCCACGGTCCCTGCTTACCAGAAGCCCCTTGCCGCTGGTCCAGAAGGCGACGCCTTTGAGAATTCGAATGTCGCGCCCGGCGGGCTGGAGTTCGCTGACCTTCTTCCAACTCTCGCCGCCGTCTGTTGTGCGAAAAATGCCCAGTTCCTTCTCTCTGGTAGTGACGAATGTATTGGCATCGAAGATGCCCACCGACGAGAATGCTTTGCCCTTGAGCTCCCAACTCTTGCCCATCTCGTTGCTCGTGTAGACCTCGCCGCCACATTCGTGTCGCAGGGCGAAGATGTTGATGGTCTTCTCATCCGACCAGTGGACCGAGCCGGCATCCCAACCACGCTGGTTGCCCTGCATGCCCTGCCAGGTCTTGCCGCCGTCGAACGTGTAGCCGCTGGGCCCGTCGAGCATGAAACAGGCCAGGCGCTTGCCCAGGGGATCGAAATTAAGAGCAAAGCCGGTTTCGCACCTTCCACCGATCTTCCCGCCGTCAACACGCGTGAAAGAGCTGCCCTGATCGCTGCTCCGCCAGATTCCTTGGTCGGGAATGACCATGAACACATCGCCGGTGATGCGGTCCACTGCAATACCCGCCGTCTTGCCGGGATAGCCGATCTTCTTGCCCTCGCTCGCAAGGCCCTCGATAACCCCTGCCGAAATATCAACCCACGACCCACCTTTGCCCGCAGTCGAATTGCTCTTCTCCTGCGAATAGCCCGCGCCGGCGAACACCAACACCATCGTACACAGCAACCACCATGTCTTCATTTCCTTATCTCCTCTTGATGAACTTGCCATGACTTATTCTGCCAACAGCCTGCCTGTTCTTGCCGCTTGAATCTCTGACTGTATGTCTTTTTCAAAAGTGGAACAATTCAATGAGAGACACACTTCTGATTTAGCTCCAGTTTGTTAATGATATTATTGTTAAAACGTCTTCTTTTTTCAAGTGTTTTTACTTTAAGTTCTTGTTGCTTTTTCAGGATGCTTTCCCTTCTTCCAAAGGACACATCGTCAGGAGTAAACTTATTAGCAGTAGATTAACAAAGCAAATGCGGACAAAATGAGTTATGAACTACTGACATGGTGACATGGTTTTGATAAAAAGAGACTAAAAAGAACTACAACCATTATACAACCATACAACCCATTATCTGCCAATTCTGCAAAATTTCCCATGCCATATCCTATTTACTATCAGTGACTTATGAAAAAGTGAAAAATTGTAAACGTTTTATATATCCGTGTTCAAAGACTTATTGGCCATGCAGATTTACAAGTGGCAACAAGGTAGTTGCGGGATGTTTCTGCGCATATGGGAGAGCTTCCTTAAGTATTTAAAGCAATATCGCCGCCAGAGGGGGTGAGCGCCGCTATCGCAGGCACATTTGCATCTGAAGAATGAATACTTTTCTAAATAATCGCTCAAAATTATAGCCGTTAAACCTTATACAATTACTAAATGCCGCAAATGGTCAGAAAATATATAGCTTCATACCCCTAATAAACACCTTTTTTATTTGACTTTCGTTATTCAAACTATTATAATGAATTAAACCTAAAATATTAGAAGCTAAGCTATACAATTTTGGAGGAGATTAAGTGTATCCTGAAGGAGTTAGGTATCTGTATTTTTACACTCAGGGAAAATCCCTATATAAATTCTTTTTCGTTTATTTTTGAGGAGGTATTAAAAATGTCTAAAAAAATTACTGTATTCTTTATTATGGCGGTAGTCATTGGTCTTGCTGCCAACGGTTTGGCGGTAACAGATGACGCCGACATCCTTTATGTCGGCCCCGGCGAGGAATACACTCTCGACGGCACACACACATACAATCAGTATGTCGATATCCAGGGCACCTTGTATGTTACAAAGTACATTGGAAGCGGCACAACAGGAACTCTCGAATTGATTGCACCACAGATTACCGTGTCAGGTACTATCAACGGTAACGAACGTGGTTGGCGGACCGCGGAGGGTCCTGGCGCCGGCAGTTACCCGGGTGGTGGCGGTGCCTACGGCGGCAATGGCGGGGCGAGCGGCTGGGGAAATCCCGGCGGCACGGCCTACGGTACGGCTAGCGGCTCTGACATCCAGATGGGTTCGGGTGGTGCCTCGCAGACCCTTGGCGTCGGCGGACCGGGCGGAGCATCGGTGAGTTTGTTTGCCAACACCTTGACCATCAGCGGCTTGATTACAGTCAATGGTTGTCAGGGAACGGATATCTCGGGTTGGGGTGACGGGGGTGGAGGCGGTGCCGGAGGCGGGATACTAGTCAAGACGACAAGCGGCACGATTTCCGGGACGCTTTCTGCCAATGGCCTTCGAGGCGGCAACAGTGTACAACGAAGAGGCGGCGGCGGCGGTGGTGGCGGAAGAATAAAAATATTTTATGCCTTATCTCTCAATACCGGCGGTGCCACTATTGCATATAGCGGGGGTGCCGGAGGCAGCGGGCCTACCGGCAACGGCACTGCAGGAGGGGCTGGAACATACTACACAGAACAGATACTTGTCGATAACGAAGATTATCTTATTATTCCTTTCGGCCAAACATACAACCTCGATGGTGCTCATACATACAACAAGCTTGTGCAAATAGACGGCACACTTGAAGTAAATGCTTATAACGGAAGCGGCACAACAGGAACTCTCGAATTGATTGCACCACAGATTACCGTGTCAGGTACTATCAACGGTAACAAACGTGGTTGGCGGACCGCGGAGGGTCCTGGCGCCGGCAGTTACCCGGGTGGTGGCGGTGCCTACGGCGGCAATGGCGGGGCGAGCGGCTGGGGAAATCCCGGCGGCACGGCCTACGGTACGGCTAGCGGCTCTGACATCCAGATGGGTTCGGGTGGTGCCTCGCAGACCCTTGGCGTCGGCGGACCGGGCGGAGCATCGGTGAGTTTGTTTGCCAACACCTTGACCATCAGCGGCTTGATTACAGTCAATGGTTGTCAGGGAACGGATATCTCGGGTTGGGGTGACGGGGGTGGAGGCGGTGCCGGAGGCGGGATCCTAATCAAGACGATAAGCGGCACGATTTCCGGGACGCTTTCTGCCAATGGCCTTCGAGGCGGCAACAGTGTACAACGAAGAGGCGGCGGCGGCGGTGCAGGAGGAAGGATTAAATTGTTCTCCTGCTGCGCTATCGATACTACAGGCTCTGTGATTTCATATAGCAGCGGAGCAGGAGGCAGCGGGCCTACTGGCAACGGCACTGCAGGAGAGCAAGGCACTTTCTACACAGAAGTTGACAATCCCGCTCCTTGGAGAGGCACTGAAGCTACTTATCAACGCTGGGAATTCCTAACCCCAGACCCGATGTCCCCCGCCGACGAACTGTTTAATCCTTACGGCACGCCTCAGATAAATATCCTTGGTCATGAATGGTTGCCCTCCTTGTACGGCAGAGATGGCGTTTGGTCTTTGTCCGGAACAATAAGAATCCGAATTCCTGACAGGCAGAACTCAGGTTCTGAATCACTGAAACTCGTCTGGCTGCAGATTATATGGACGTCGGAAGCACCAACAAATCCACAGGCAATGCCGCTCATTACCGAAACCAGCGGACCTGTTGCCAAACCTTCCGCGAAATATCCGGATTGTACTCTTGAAACTGCTGGAGAAAGCAACTGGATACTTAGCACCCACACATTCGTTCTCAGCCCAAATCCTGAATATGAGGAGATTACCATTACAGGCGAAATCCTTGTTGACAAGGTTATAGTTGAGACTATATGCATACCCGGCTTGAGAACAGCAGACCTGAACGGTGACGGCAAAGTTGATTTTGTAGATTTGGCAATATTTGCTAACAACTGGCTCAAAGGCACCTAATAAGCCCTGTTTTTAAGGTTGAACCAAAGGGCTGCAGGATAAATCCTGTAGCCCTTTTCATTCCAATCAATCAAACGAAGACCTTTTTCTTGGCCATGCTGATTGGCAGTTGGCAATAAAGTATGTGCAGGATCTTTTATTGTTGTTTTACATCTATCTCGGCATTGCTTTCGAACCTACAACCGGCCTACAACCATACAACCCCTTATCTGCCAATTCCGCAAAAATTCACGTCCCGCAAACTCTGGACTATCAGTGACTTATGAAAAAGTGAAAATTTAGCAACGTTTTATATCCGATTACCATTTTCCTTTCAACGCTTATCTTGACAAACTGCGAAAGTTGGGTTAGAAACAAAAGTGGCGGCTCCTAAAAGCCAAATTCGGTATGATTTGGCAAAAAGAGAAATAGCATTTAATCGAAAGGAACCGCCATGAAAAACACAAATTACCAGATTATTGACCGAAATCAAACAAAAGAATTGGCAAAGTTCTTAAGCAAAGAAGGACAACTTCTATTACCCATGCTTGACCTGGTCCAACAGGCCGAGGCAGGCACAAAAACTTCGCCCAGTCGATTCGTCAGCGTTGCCATCTTGACGACCATAAGGAGTAGCGCCGAGCCAAGCAATAGCTTGATTATCAAAAAGACCTTACGAATGTCCAATTTGTCACCTTCCTTTTACCCAGACACACCATCTCCACCAAAAATCTATCATCTCGTAATCCCCCGTACTTAACCGACAGTATCCCGGTATCGGCCTTATGGACAAGATGACGTATGAGCGGGTTATGAAGGCAACTATTTATAGGGCTATGCAGAAAAAAGAGGGTCGCAACCAACGATACTCAGTACAATTGAAAGTTCAGGCCAAAGCTGCTGCTATAAGACAATAGCAGGTATTAGCCAACCCGTGAAACAGGATTGGCGCCAGCAAGGACCTGGTCCGAATAAACAACCAGCCAAGAACCAGACCAGGCAGAAATGTCAGGACTGATATTATCTGGCCCTGAACTATGATATGAGCAACTGCAAAACAAGCAGCCGACAGCACTATACTAATCCAATTCTGCAGCGTGCGTCCCCCAAACCCGATGGGACTCGTTAATCTCAGGATATTACTCTGGACATAACCTCTGAAAAACACTTCTTCAGCAACTGCAACATACATAAACTGATAAAATATCCAGGAGGCCCATTTATAATTTTGGGGCAGGACAGGCCGCAAAGGCAATCCAAATCCGTAGAACCTCATCAACCACAAACCTATAAACACCGCAGGAAAAACTACCACGCAGACGCGGCAAAGCACGAGAAGCGTAAGTCTAATCTGTCTGTCGCTAAAACCGATGGCAGGAAATTGGTTTCCTCTAATCGCCGTTGGGACCAGCGCCGCAACAACCAGCATGCCTGGTGCGATAAACCAGCCGGCTGTGGAAATGGCACTTGCAGCGAGAACCTTGATTGCCAGGATTGCAGCAATCGTTACTGCTGCGGTCTCTACAAGTAAAGATACGTCTAACCGCTTTTGTTTACTACTACTTAGTAGGTGGCACGGGCTTCCAGCCCGTGAAGACACGGCCAAGATGGCCGTGCCACTCGGCAAAGAACCGGCAATACTTACGTGACCGGGTGGGTAGTCCATTTTTAACATTTACTTTCAGTATTACTGCGTGTCTTCTGATTTCGCCTGTCTCGCAGTTTCAGTATCACCATAATGATACTTAAGCCGATATATGGCACGGTGAATTCGAGGAAATTAGCTTCGCCGCCGGCGGAGATCGAACAACCTCCTCCCCCGCCGCCACCGCCGCCACTGCTACTACCGCCATCATCGGCCTCGGTACTGCCTCCAAGCAGGTAGCATGGTGTAAAGTGCGTGGTTTCGAAACGCAGAGCATACAAAGTGGAAGATATCTGGATGTTCTCGACACTTGTTATTCCCTGCTGACTGAGTGCTCCGGTCAGCGAATTATACCAGTATGCCGAAGCCAAGGTGCCGGAAGCTGAGAAGGTGTATGGTATTGTGACCGTAACCGGCTGACTAAACTGAATTCCGCTGGGACCGAAATCATAAGAGCCCAAACACTGCGTCGCGAATGTCTGCGGATTCTTAATTTTTGAGATTGTAATCTTTACATCGCACAAATAAGCTCCGAGCGGCACTACGACGGAAACATCATCTACACTGCTTATACTTGCCGGGTCAGTACCCACTGTGGCACCTAAGGAAGCGGAGACATCTTTTGCTTTCAGTGCGACGGGCTCTATGAAGGTGCTTGCAGCATAGTAAATCTCCGTATTTGCACTTCTGCCATCGGTCCATACCAGATAGGGATGGCCGTATTCACCTATTCCCATTGCCGGCTCGCTCTGGTCTGCATTCGTGCTGTCATCACCTACGAAAATATTTGTCCTGGAGCCGGAAGTCAGCTCAGCAAAGTATAGGTCCGTATCAGTAATATTTCGCCGGTCCTGCCAGGATGCAAAGACCTTCGAGCTGCCGTTAGTAACAATCGCCGGAGCCAATTGGTTGGCCCTCGAAGCATCATCTATGATGCTGCTGCCGCTTAAAGGAGCGCTCGGCAAACCATTCGATGTCGCGTAGTATATGTCCTGATTGCCAGACCTATCATCAACCCATAGCAAATGCAAAATAGACCCTTCCGGTCCGGCAGCAATTGCAGGACTCGATTGGCTGCCGGCACTGCTTACTATGGGCACATTTGTCCAAGGGCCCTTATTTGAGGCCGCTCCGTAGACGTCACTTGAGCCGTTTCTGGCGTCTGTCCATACCACATAAACTGTATTGGATGAATCCACAGCAATGGCAGGTTCAATCTGGTTGGCAATGTTAGAGGTTATCTGTGAAACCGTTTCGGTAACAAAGCCGTTGCTCGAGACAGCTATATAGATATCCTGATTTCTGTTACGGTCATCCTGCCAGACGATATATGCACGATTGAGATTATCAACAGCTATCGCAGGATTGACCTGATTATCGTTAGTATCCGTGACCCTTCTTTCAGTGGACCAGGTTATTCCATCAGAAGATGTGGATACATAGATATCCCAGGTTCCGATTCTATTATCCTGCCAAGCGACATAGAGTTTGTCATCGCTACCTATTGCAATAGCAGGATTGCACTGGTCAGCGGTACTTGCTGTCAACCGGATGCTGCTTCCAAAATTATCTGCTCCGGCTGCAAGTTTGCCGACGTAAATGTCCCTGCTTCCTGCCGACCCTGCGTGCCAGGCGGCCCAGATATTGCCGGCGCTATCCGGCACCGTTGCAGGGGCAGCTTTACTCAAAGTATCCGAACCTGAACCGACCTTTTTGTTTTGACCAAATGACCGCATATCAGTCGTAAAAGAATATGAGCGATGGCTCATTACATTACCTGCAAGGTCTGCGGCGTTTACCGTGACTGTGACGGTCTGGTCAAAATCAAACATTTCGTTCGACTGGTACACATACGTATAATCGGCTTTCGCGCCCGACCTACGGCAATTACCATAAACGCTACTATAGTTCAGCGTGTCACCTGAGTATATAACATCGCTATTGACTTTAATTATTACTGAATTAGCATCGACACCCTTACCGGCATCGGTGATATGCAAAACTATCAGACTATTTAAGGGAATCTGTATGGAGCCTGGTTGAGGACTATATCCAGTGATGCTTGGGGGAGTCTTATCAACAAGCGTATATACGAAATTTGCCGTAACAGACTTGTTTGAGTCCATCGTAAGGGTAACAGGGTTGCTGCTGCCAGATGCATCGCCGGCCCAGCCTGTAAAATCATATCCAGTGTTGGAGAAAGCCTGGATGGTCACCATCTCGCCATAGTTATACGGGGTCTTGTCGGGAGTCCTGGTTACCGAACCATTACTTGAAGTTACAGTCAGGCTGTAGGTATTCAAAGAGAAGTTCGCAGTAACGGATTTATTGCTGTTCATAACAATGGTCGTGGTGCTGTTCGTTCCCGAGGCATCGCCGGACCAGTTTGAAAAGTGATAGCCTGTATTTGCGGTGGCCCCTAATGTCACCGTCTCACCGTGGTTATAAAAGCTCTTATTCGGCGTCTTGGATACCGAGCCGTTAGTCGCTGTTACGTTCAGCGTATAGGTATTTATAGCGAAGTTGGCGGTAACGGACTTGTTCGAATCCATGGTGATTGTCACCGAAGTGTTTGTGCCGGAGGCATCACCGGACCAGTTGACAAAATGGTAACCTGCGTTTGGCGTCGCCTGCAACGTGACCGTTTCGCCCGGGTTGTAGCTGGCCTTATCCGGCGACTTCACGACCGAGCCGTTGACAGCCGTTATATTCAAATTGTAGCTCTGGCTGTTCGGCTCAGAAGCGACGTATTCGTAACAACCGGCATCCGGAGCTCCCACGCGGGACTTTCCGAGAATGTCGGTGGAAGGGCCATAGTTGGCATTTCCAAAATTTATCGCAAGACTGCCAAGGACCAGTCTGAAATCTGATGCCTCATTAGTATCCGTTTTGAAATCCACGAAAAGTGCCTCCATATTAAGGTCACTTACGAGAACCTTCTCTGTTCCATTTACTGCAAAACCCCAGGGTCCGGCAGTAACCGATTTGTAGATGTTATTACCGTGGCCGGTAACAGTGACCGTATGCCCCGTCCCATCATTTCTAATGTTGAAATAGGTGATTATATTGTTATACATTTGAGAAATGGTGGAATCTGCATAATTCGTATTGATATCAAATCCGGCATTGTAAGTCGTGGCCCAGTCAATTAGCACATTGTTGTTAATAATGAAATTATTCAAACCGCCTGCCAAAAACGCATAGACCGTCCCGACAGCAACATTATTCTCCATCGAGCCGGATATGCATTTTGCGTAAGCGTCAAGTTTAATGGCCTGAGTTGCCCAATCAGTCCCAGGCCCTCCGTAACGCTGCATATCAATAATGTTCCTTCTGATGATAAGATTGGTCAAGGGGTGTGTAATTACGGTTACTTGTATTCCGTCACAATGCGGCCAGTCAACCGCCGTTATGTTCAAAGTGGCACCAGTAGCCGTCACCGTAACAACATTGTGGTCGTGCGAACCACCATAAGCCGGAACGTAACACTGATAGAAAGTTGCTTCGCTTGTTGGATACACATCAAGATACGAACTTCCCGCATTCCATTCCTTAACTATTCCGGTAGCGGACGTTCCAGGCATCGTCAAAACATCTCCTTCGCTGAAATCGCCGGTTTTTGTGCCATAAATAGATGTTGCCGATTTAACTGGACGATTATCGTAAATCAAGTTGTCCTCTATTGTTATACCATCATATATTCCACTAATTTCTATCTCGTCTTCAGCAACGCAATGTATTGTATTACCGTGAATAAGCCAATCATTACCCGAGGCTCCTATACCTCTGTAACCATTCCATATATTGCAATCCTGGACTGTGACGTGGTTTGCATCAACAGAATGTATAACGGCACTATTAGAAAGGAAATAAGGCTCATAATAACCCGATACTGCCACAGGTTTTTCTTGGACATTGCAGTTCAGGATTTTTACATAGGAAGTGTATTCAAAAGAAATCCCGTAAAACGTGTTACTCGGATTAGTAATATTGAATCCGTCAAAAATCAGATACGAAGAGCCGTGAACCTTCGGTGTGTTCCACGCATCCTCGTTATTTATTACTATACTGGTAAGTGTCGGTGTATGCCCCGGAGCCGCCTTATATGTTATCCAGTCGGTCCTGATAATATACCATTTAGCTCTTGGGTTATTTCCATCGTTCTCGTCAAACGTGCCATAACTGCCATTCTTAACCCAGACCATATCGCCTGACATCACTCTTGTATGATACCCTGAAGGCCAATAGTTAGGGTCTGTTCGATAGTTTTGTGCTCTCGCAATCGTCTTCCACGAATGCGCCCAATCCACACCAGTATTGGTATCAAGACCATTAGTGTCATCGAGATAGTAAGTAGCTCCGGTCGCTGCCTCCGGAAAAGACAGACAGAAGACAGAAGACAGAAGGCAGAAGACAGAAGGCAGAAGTTTACCTCTCGCATTTAACATTCAAATAAACACTCCACGATTGAGAACAAAAAGTTCGTTGCGTAACTTCTCATCATAAATAGTAAGAATAAATTGCAGTAAAGGCAAATACCGTCTCCTCCGCCAGTAGGCCGCCGGTCTTATATGCATATCGGTTTTATAGGACCAATAGGCCGCCGGTAAAACGGCGAAAATACCGCCCATACACGATTTTTGCGCATTTTACGCTCGAACATCAAAAAGGACTTCTTCGTATCGTTAAGAATATACCTTATTTTTGACGAAATGTTAAGTTGGATATAAAATGGCAACGCCGGATTTGACTGATTTTTTAGCCGTTATAGGAGCTTGCGGGCAACGTCAATGATTTTTGCCTTTGTTGAAATTACTGCCTTGACAACCTCATAACCGGCAACATATAATAAATTGATAACGTATTTGGATGTAGTGGTGCCCTTAAGGAGGAGGTGCTCCCAGCTTTCCTCCAGAGAGTGTTTAGCGGTGTGGGTAAGAGGTTGTTTTTATTTTTAGAATACTACTTTAGGGTTATACCCTTTGATGTATCGGACCATATTTAACTTTTTGCCGAATTCATCTAAAATGTTTCGCTCAACCTACCATGCAAAGGGCGGAACTCCAGGATGGTTTCTTTGGACTCTGGCCATTCTGCTCTTAGTATCCACTGGCATAACCTACCGCGTTCTGGCATCTCACTTTAAATACGTTTCCAACAGTCCCATCAGCTTACCTGTGCCTTTGAGTGCTTTCCCTACGAAAATCGGCAACTGGGTCGGCAGCGATTTACCCATTCCCACCACCACTAAAGAATATATGGAGAAGAACTTTGCGGACGACTTTTTTAGCCGTCGATATGTTAACGCCGCCGCGAATGCCTGGGCGGACGTTTATGTCGTGTATTGCTCATCTCGACCCGGTGGTGTCGTGGGTCATAAGCCTCAGGTCTGCTATCCGGCACACGGCTGGCTCCATGACAGCACAGAACCATCGCAATTTGTCTCACGAATTGGCCAGCAAGTGCGCTGCTTGATACATCGATTTCATAAGCCGGCACCGGTGTATGACCAGACGGTTGTCCTGAACTTCTACATCCTGAATGGTCAAATTACCGCTAATGAAAAGGATTTTTCCGGGTTCCTTGGCCGGAGGCCTAACATTGCCGGCGACCCGGCTCGATATGTAGCACAGGTCCAGATAAGCTCGGTCTTGGAAAATTCGATTAGAACAGCAGCTAAGGATATGACGGACCTGATATTGGATTTTCTTCCTGACAAGAATGGCACGGTCAGGGCAACTGGATATCTTACCCCAGCAGCGGGCATTGTAGAATGAATTGACACAGAACCGCAAGCGAAGAAGGGACAGACAAGAGCTTGTGATATAAGTCATTATGTCCAAGTAAGTTACAATAGTTTTTCCGCTGTAACTGAGGGGGACGGAGTGTGTCTGTAGAAAGTTGTGTCACAGCTAAACGTTTCGTAGTCGATTATGTCGAAAAACCTCAAGAACCTCCTGTCTGCCAAAGGAGTCCTTTACTTATTGACTCGATATGCCGGTTCTGCTTTGCGTCGGTGTGCTTTTGACCAACTCTACAGAAGCGGACGCTGGGATCATTTTGACAAAGACCATAGCAAGGAAGTCGTAAAGGTTGTGGAAAAATATGCCAACAAGGGCCGCATTTTGGATATGGGCTGCGGACCGGGCATATTGGTTTCTCTATTAAATGCCGGTTCTTTTGAATATTACCGCGGGGTTGACGCATCCTCGGAAGCTATTGCCCTAGCCCAAAAACGAAAAAGCGAAAAGGTCCATTTTGAAACCGGCGACATCCAAAATTACAAGTGTTCAGATAATTTTGACCTTATCGTATTTGAAGAGTCATTATATTACGTTCCCTTTTTTCGACAGCGACTTCTGCGACGTTATGCTCGATGCCTTCGTCCTGGCGGAACATTTATCGTCATAGTTGCCGACCCTCATCGATTCAAACACATGATAAAGATGATACGAAAAAGGTTCCAGACTGTTGAAGACAGATATTTCAAAAACTCCGGCCGTCTGCTTTTGGTTTTCCGTTAACATCCCACCTTTATTTGATTCCAGCGGGCGGCAGAATCTATCCGGCTTTCCAGTGGTAATGTCAAAAACGCCCAAGGCTAATGACGGCCGGATAAAGTGTTGTCTAACCTGGGGTCACATTGATTCATTAAATGTAACCCACGGGGACGGAGTCTATCCGAATTAAACGAACATAGCCACACTGACAACATTTGCAGCGTTGGCTTTTTAGGTACCAAACGGTTGAAAAGTGAACCATGATAAACTCTCTCAAGATTCAGTTAAGATCGATGGCGTACTGTTTGCGAGACCTAGTTTTGTGGTTGCTACCAAATGATTGTTTTACGAATCGTTACCTTCGCCCGCTTGTTCTGAAATTGATGGGCATGAAAATTGGCTCCGGCTGTACTATTTACAAAGCTGTCTATTATGGTAGTTTGAAAAATATAAAGATTGGCGATAATACCTTTATCAACAGTGGAGGTTTCTTTCATGCGGGCGGCAAAATTACAATTGGTCAACAAGTTACTATTGGTTTTCAAGTATCATTTGTTACAAGCTTACATGAGATTGGTCCTTCTGAGCAACGCTGCGGCATGTTGATTCGGAAAGACACTACTATCGAAGATGGGGTATGGATCGCCTCACGGGTCTTTATCGGTCCAGGAGTCACCATTGGAGCCGGAAGTGTGGTTGCAGCTGGTGCTGTTGTGGTCGACACCATGCCGTCCAACTGTTTAATTGGTGGAATACCCGCGAAAGTTATAAAAAGAATAGATTCATGAAGTGGACTTTGGCAATTTTCATGAACGTTTAACTCAACTTTTGCACTTTTTGCGTTCCCAGTTGGATAAGTCGTTGGTTAGAAAGGACTTGCGATTCAGCATAGAGCTATAGAACTTATTGCCATAAGTATTGTAATTGCGGAGAGTTACAGAAAAATGGCAGAAGCAATTCGCAAACGAGATACGCAGGGTTGGAAAGAGTTACTTTGTCAAGACGCCTAATAAGAACTTTATTTTTGAAAGTCATACCTGGCTGCCTCTTATTCAATTTCTCCCACGGCCTGTTCTGATAAGAGCAATAAGATTCCTAAACAAATGGTGGGTCAAAAGAACGGCACCCGATTGGAACCTTCTTACAGTAAAGCAAATGAAGGAACTGTTTCCGGATGCAATCATCCTGCGAGAAAAGAGCTTCGGTTTTACGAAATCCCTCATTGCGCTGCGGGACCAAACTAATTAGCGCCTCGTCGCAGATGATTTGAGAAGTTGCCAAACCTATGGAAGCAATCACACTCGGTATTGCCGCAATAGCGGTTCTGTTAATCCTGCTGGTGCCGCCGCGATGGGGATTAATAGTCTATCTTGTCACTTTGCTGTGCTATCCTGATTATCTCCGAATTATAGTATTTGGGTGCACTGTTTCCACAGGAAGACTCATCGTAACGGCGCTACTTGTGCGATGCCTGCTGGATGAGCAACTTCGGCAGGGCTTTCGATGGACAAAACTCGACACCTTGATAATCGCTGCTGATGCCGTGTATATGCTCACTTTGAGCTATGCTGCTGCAGATGCTTTTGTTGCCGCTATCAAATATCAGTCTGGTGCAATGCTGGACACTACCTTTGCCTACTTCTCGGCGCGACTTATCATCAACAATAGGGCTGTCCTTATCCATTTCGTTAAAGTGGCGGCCGCTGTTCTGGTTATTATGGCTTTCCTGGGCGCTTTTGAGGCCGTGACAACCATAAGCCCCTACAAAGGGCTGTTGAAGTATCGTTTTCATGCCGGTCTCTCTCCGGGTGATAACAAATTCGCGGACCAGGAAGTAATGGTAGGCCACGGGCATGAAGAGCGTCTTGGTTTCTTCCGTGCACAAGGCCCTCATGGTCATCCGATAATATTCGGCGCCAGCTTCGCTCTGTTGCTGCCGCTTGTCTGGAAACTCTTTTATCGAACGCGGTGGCGGCACTGGCGCATACCCGTCTGTGGAGCAATCGTTGTTGGTGGGGCATCAAGTGTGTCCAGCACCCCCTTTACAGGGCTTTTCGCTGCACTGGCAGGTCTGGCATTTGAGCGATTCGAGCGATGGGGAAAGCAGTTGTTCGTTCTTTTTATCTTGTCTTGTGTCTTCCTGGAGTTTTATACCGGCAGACCGCATTTCTATTACGTATTACTGGGCAGATTGTCCATTCAGGATGGCACAGGCTACTTTAGAGGTCAACTAATAGACGCAGCGATGAAACACTTGCCGGAGTATTGGTTGGCCGGCTACGGTCTTAGAGACCCGGGCTGGGGACCTGAAATATCCGGCGTCGATTATACTGATGTGTGTGTTCACTACGTTTACTTGGCTGTTATGTACGGCATTTTTGGGCTGCTGGCGTATCTGGCAATTGTGTTCAAATTACTTTTTTCCCTTTGGCGCAAATACAGACGGTCAGTGGAAACCATCGACCGCAATATCTGTTGGGCGCTGATTGTGAGCATTGCAGTGACTCTTACTCTTGACCTGGGAGGAACTCCATTCGGGGTATTGCCGGCCCTATATAGCATTATTTTTGGGATTGGCGGGTCAGTGACGTCTCCGGACTTCAACAGACAATACGCACTTGCAGACACCCAGGATTTGTTGACTGTAAATGCTGCATGACATTAGAAAAAGTAACATGCGCAGACAGGTCAAGGCGACACGGTTTTTATGTGTAACAAACGTTAGTAGGCTGTAAATGAAAGCTGTGGGAGAAGTGTTTTCCGGATTGGTTGCTCATTTAGGTGGTAACACTCTCAAAGCCCGGTGTGCGCGCAGCGGCGTCGTCTTAGGGCTCGGAGCTTTCGTTGCCAAGTTTTTTGGGTTCGGGAGCAAGGTTGTCCTCACCCGGCTGCTGGCGCCTGAAGAGATGGGCTTAATGGTGATGATACTGAGCATTACGGCGTTGTTTGAGGTCCTCACAGAGATAGGTATCAAGCAATCGGTCATTCAGCACAAAAATGGCGCTGACCCTGAATACCTTAATATGGCCTGGTGGTTCCAAAGCTTGCGAGCAATAGGACTGTATGCGGCTGTGTTTATCGCAGCACCATGGCTGTGTGAGTTTTATTTCAGCAGCAGGCCCGAGGTGCTGACCCGTTATTCAATGGGGGAATTGATAACTCTGGTTCGAGTGGCTTTTATTAGCATACTTTTCAATGGGTTTGTCAGTCCGAAGGCATACATATTGGAAAAGACGTTCAGATTCGGCAGGGCGGTAATAATAACACAGGGCGGTTTTGTTTTAGGGACTATTGTTACCATCATATTAGCCTTTGTCGTAAAAAATGTTTGGGCGATCGTGATAGGGTCTGCAACCATTGGGTTTGCCAGGTGTTTGATGTCATATATTCTGTGTCCTTTCGTGCCAAGATTTGCTTATAATAGAGAAAGTTTTCAGGGGCTATACCGTTTTGCGAGGGGGATGCTTGGCTTGCCGATACTTGCATACATAGCTTTCAACATAGACGTGCTGGTCGCAGGAAAACTTGTTTCAACTTCGTTAGTTGGTTTTTATGGTATGGCTTTGGCACTGGCAGTTGCACCATGGGACCTTTTTGCCGGGATAATAGGCCCTGTTCTATTACCGGCTTTTGCTGAAAAACAGGATGACAGAAAAGCTCTTTGCAAAGCGGTTCTGCAGATTGCTAAATATACGGCATTACTTGTAATTCCTCCAACGGCATTGGCTATGATATGCAGCGGCACAGTATTGACCTTCGTTTATGGCGCAGAATATTCGGCTGTTGCTGTTTCGTTTGGTCTGTTGTGTGTTTACGTTGTGCTTCTTATACAAGGGGCTGTATTTACCAACGTGTATTTCGGTATCGGACAACCGGGTAAAAACCGGGCCTTTGTAGGGCTTCGAGCTTTAGTTTTGGTTGTGTTCATATATCCCGCCATAAGATTGTTTGGACTCACAGGTGCCGCAGCGGTTGTAGTGCTGGCAAGTTTTGCTGCACTATGTCTGCAGATTACCGTCGTAAGCAGGACAATTGGATTAAATATCCTCGACTATGCGCTCTCCTGGCTGCCTGGATTGATTCTGGCAGTTCCCGTATTGGCGGTCATCGTGCTTGTGCGGTGGCTCAAGCCAGACCAGCCATTGGTATATTTGACAATTGGGTTTCTGTCGTGCATTGTTGTTTGTCTGACTGGTCTGTTTTTGCTTAGACTTTTTGACAGGTCAGGACGGCATTTGCCAAGAAGTATTGCGTCTGTTGGGTTTACAAGTGGGGAGGATGCACAACGTGTCTGAAAGCTCATCATGTGCCAGGCACAAACCAGTCAGGATTGGCTTGCTCGGGGCATCCTTTGAAACGGGCAATATGGGCGTCAACGCACTTGCTGAATCTGCGATTAAGTGTATCCTTCATCGCTGGCCCGATGCGGAAATAACTCTTTTAGGCAGTGGGTATATTCCCGGCGAGCACCACTTATCACTATCGGGAAGGGAAATATCAGTCCGGATATTTCCCATAAGGTTCTGTAAAAATGTTTTTCTGCCTTACCATTTTTTATGGTTTGTGCTTTACGGTCTGCTTATGAAGATTTTGCCGGGGTCGCGGGCCAAAGAGATACTGTTCGGTCGTAATCCATACGTTAGGACTCTGTATAAAACGGACCTGGCTGTAGATATTACGGGTGGAGACAGCTTCAGCGATATATACGGTTTCAAGAGGTTCTTGCTGGGAACTCTGGGCAAGTGGCTTGTTGTATTGTTCGGCAAGAGATTGATGATGATGCCCCAAACTTACGGGCCATTTAAGCGATGTCTGACCAGAGCTATGGCTCGACATATTCTAAATCGTGCCAGCATAGTCTATTCGAGAGACATGGCAGGCATAGAATATGTGAACACACTACTCAATAATCGCCAGAACGGAAAAGTCAGGTTCGCTCCCGATGTCGCCTTTGTTCTGGACCCGCGCAGACCGAACAACCAAGATATAGATTTATTGGAAAGAATCAGGGACTCAAGCAAAATATTGGTTGGTTTGAATGTCAGCGGGCTGTTGTTCAACGGCGGTTACGACCGGAATAATATGTTTGGTCTTAAGGTTGACTATCGTACCGTGGTATATGACGTCATTGACTTTCTTATGAAAAATGAAAGGGTGAGCGTACTTCTGGTGCCTCACGTATTTTCCCCTCAGGGGACTGTGGAAAGTGACCCAGATGCATGCATAGTAGTTTACGAAGCCCTAAAAGATAAATATGCAAACCGTATATTTGTTGTACGCGGCAAATATAACCAGGGTGAAATCAAGTACGTTATCGGAATGTGCGACTTCTTCGTCGGTTCGCGGATGCACTCCTGTATTGCGGCGCTTTCGCAGGGCATCCCCGCAGTGGGAATTGCCTACAGCAGGAAGTTTCACGGCGTTTTCGACAGCATCGGCTTGGGCAACTGTGTTGTTGATGCAAGAACCTGCACTGAAGACGAGTTGCTCAGAGAAGTTGGTTTGGCTTTTGAGAGAAGGGAGCTAATTCGAAAGCACTTACAGAGAACAATACCTTCTATTCAACGCGAAGTATTAGATATGCTCAAAGATTTGGAATTGTAGGTGGTATGACGTTGTTATCTATATTACTGTTCAAACTGTATGCCTTGAAAAGCCGGAGGTTGAAGAAGGCCATTCAAGCTTTAGTAACAAGGCTCGAAGGCGGCGAGATGTATTCGGAAACACTGCGGGCGATATTTTCAAAGTATCACAATATCGACATCGGGAAGTACAGTTACGGTGGCTGTTTCAACCCGGCCAACATTCAGGCGTTTACGAAAATCGGCAGATATTGCTCATTCGCCGAAAATGTGTACATATATAACGCCAACCATCCGCTCAGTTTCAAATCGACACATCCATTCTTCTATAATCCGTCGCTGGGATACGTTGAAACCGAACAGATATCGCGGAGAAGTATTGAGATAGGCAACGACGTGTGGATAGGGCAGAATGCCATTATCTTGGCGAGTGTTACTAATATCGGCGATGGCGCAGTCATTGGGGCCGGCACTGTAGTAACCAAAAACGTACCGGACTTCGCCGTGGTCGTGGGCAATCCGGACAAAATAGTTAAATACAGGTTCTCCGAGCAGACGATCCAGAAGTTGAAGCAGGAGCGATGGTGGGATAAAGACATTGATGACCTGCGGGCAAACTTAGACGATTTTACTCATGTCCACGAAGAATTAAGAGATACGAAGGAATCCGAGTTTGGCGATACGAAGGTGGACGGCTTGCGAGAGTGACATCCTGTTCTTCATAGAGACATCGGGGTCGAACGTTTTATTTGCCGAGTCTTATGGGTAAGCAGATTAAAAGACCGGGGAATGAGTCCAATTCAGTAGATACCATCGTCAAAAAGAAAGTATGCTGCGGTTGCGGTGCGTGCAGTGTAATCTGTCCGGCATCGTGCATCGAGTTTGTCTATGGTGAACGGTACAACTTTCCCAGAATCGATGCCGAACAGTGTTTAGAGTGCGGTAAATGTCTTGAAGTGTGCCCCAGTGCATTTCTTCTAAAAGGAACCTATCCTGGATTCCGCGATGAGCCGGCAAAGGAGTCGTACGATTGTTATCTTATACATTCGAAGGATGATGGGATACGTCTGGATGCCTCCTCAGGCGGATTTATAACAGGGATGATTATACACCTGATGGACAAAGGGCTTGCCGACGGCGGCGTTGTCACCATGTGTGAGGGACAGCATCCTTTGGTGGCCGAGTCATTTATTGCCACCGATCGAGAGTCTCTTCTCAGTGCAAGGGCATCTAAGTATGCTCCTGTTTCAAGCTGTACCGTCCTGGCAGATGTGATGAAACGTCCGGGTCGTTATGTATTTGTGGGAACACCGTGCATGATAGAGGCCCTTACAAAACTTCAGGAACTGTCCCCCAAACTCCAAGAACAGATAATTCTTAAGATAGGTCTTGTATGTTCTGGTATGGCATCTCGTTTGAGCACAAAAACCTACATCGAAGAAGATGGCGGCGTGAATCTGAAGGATGTCCACCGTATCTGTTACCGTGGAAACGGCTGGCCTGGCCGCTTCAGGGTCTTTGGGGAAGGTGGCAGACTTCTGATGGATCGCCCGTATCTTGGCGGGTCGCTTATCCACGTTGTATCTCGTGACCATTACTTGCGATGCTGGAACTGTCTGGACCATTGGGGACGGTTTGCCGACATCGTGGTCTCAGACCCCTGGACGGACAAAATGGTCAGAACGGAGCGCAAAGGCAGATCGGCAATTATGGTCCGAACCGAACGAGGCAAAGATGCTGTTGCCTCGGTAATTGACAGTGGTGATATGATAGCCGACCCAATCGTTGTGGAAGAGATGCTCGGCTACAATAAGCATCTTGTAATCGACTTCGAGCACCCCCGGCATGGCTGGATGGCCTGGTACCAAGTGCTGTTTTTTGGCCGGGTGAGATACTTGGGCCAGGTCATAGGAAACCTGTTGCGAAGAAAACGGGTCGGCCTGCGGACCACCCTAAAGGCTCGATTGAACAACAAATACTACTATTAGAGGAGGAACTTTGGTCATCGCGAATGATAAGATAAAAAAGAGGCATCAAAAATGAAATTGCTTGAAGTAAGGACCTTGCAAATCAGCACTGTTAAGGTTGTTAGATTTGCCCGTTTTTGCGACCATAGAGGATATTTCGCCGAACACTACCGCAAGAGTGACTTTGCAAACCATCCAGATACGAGCTTTATGAAGGGCGTTGAATTTGTCCAGTGTAATGAAAGCTACTCCAAAAAAGGAACAGTGCGCGGTCTGCATTTTCAGTGGAACCCTTATATGGGCAAATTGGTGCGGACCCTGACCGGCAGAATGATAGATATGGTTTTAGATATCCGGAAGGGGTCTCCTACCTTTGGCAAAATTATTCTTTACGATATGCCCACTGACAATAAGACAGAATACAGTGAGTGGATTTGGGTGCCGCCAGGATTTGCTCACGGCAACTTCTTTCCGGAAGATACCACAATTGAATACTTTTGCTCCGGAGAATACAGCCCCGGCTGCGAGGCAGGCATCTCGCCTTTAGCAAAGGACATCGACTGGTCGTTGTGCGACGAAAGCTTGAAAAAACTATATGACAGGATTGCACCGGCAACCAGCTTGATAACGGACAAAGATAAAAACGGATTCTCAGTCAGCAAGTGGAAAAACGATGAGCGCTCTAATAATTTCATTTATGGAGAATTGTAAGATACAGCATCGTCGGGAGGATTGAAACTTGTCTAACAAATCAAGAATTATTTTTACCGGCAGCAGCGGACTATTAGGGTCGGAATTTAGGAAAATACGACCTGACATAGATTATCCTTCCTCGAAGGAGTTCAATGTTACCAACTACGAACAAATGAAAAAGTATATGGAGTCTCACGGCTGTGATTTAATAATTCATGCAGCGGCGTTCACCTCGCCACCTCTGATCGAAAAAGACCCGCTCAAGGCCCTTGAAGTTAATGTTGCAGGCACTGCAAATGTCGTGAAACTGTGTATGGAATTCGGCATTCGGCTGATTTACATCTCAACGGATTACGTGTTTAACGGCGACAAAGGTAACTACAAAGAAACCGACCCTGTTTATCCGGTTAATAAATATGCCTGGTCAAAGTTAGGCGGCGAATGTGCAGTAAGAATGTATGACAAATCTCTAATTATAAGAACAACATTTGGGCCCAATGTTTTCCCCTATCCAAAGGCATTTGTTGACCAGTGGACAAGCAGAGAAAGCGTTTCGGTCATCGCCAAGAAGATTGCCAAGCTGCTCGATAAAGACATTACAGGAGTCATACATGTCGGCGGCAAAAGGAAAACAGTATATGAGTATGCAAAAAGTTTAGACACAGCTAAAAGTATAGGCGAATTATCTATAGACAACGTCAATTTCGCGGTGCCGAGAGATACGTCACTTAACTGCGAAAAATACAATGAAATAATTCAAGAAGAGTCTACTGAATAGGAGCGTGAAAAAATGAGGATTTTAGTTGCAGGCGGGGCCGGATATATAGGCACATTTCTGGTGCCGGTTTTGATTGAACGCGGATACGATGTTGAAGTTATTGATTTGATGTGGTTCGGCAATCACCTGCCCAAAACCGTGAAAGCCGCTCAAAAGGACCTGTTCAAATGCAGGGAAGAAGACCTGAAAGGATACGAGCAGGTTGTGTTTCTGGCTGGCCTTTCAAACGACCCGATGGCTGAGTTCGACCCTTCTATGAATTTCATCTTCAATGGAGCATTGCCGTCGTACATAGCTTTCCTTGCGAAGAAGGCCGGTGTAAAGCGCTTCATTTACGCATCATCCTGTTCCGTATATGGATATACAGTCAACGAACTATACAACGAAGAAAGCCCCGTAACATGTGGTTACCCATACGGGATATCAAAGCTGCAGGGCGAAAGAGGAGTGCTGCAGCTTACAGATAAAAATTTCTCGGTTATAGCACTGCGGCAGGGAACTGTCTGTGGATACAGCCCGCGAATGAGATTGGATTTAATCGTGAACACAATGTTCAAGTTTGCTATAACCGAAAGAAAAATCACAGTGGCTAACCCCTCAATCTGGCGGCCTATTCTGGATATCAGAGATGCAACCACGGCGTATCTGCGAGCTATCCAGGCAGACTATTCCTTAAACGGAGTTTTTAACATCGCATCAGGCAACTACACGGTCGGCCAGGTCGGTGACATGGTAAAATACGAGATGGAAAAACTGATAGGAGAGAAAATAGATATAGAAATAAAGAACATCGCAGACTACCGAAATTACAAAGTCGCAACGGAGAAAGCTAAAACGCATCTTGGTTTTCAGCCGCGACACACAATAGAAGATATAATCGAACATCTATACGAACATAAGACCCAATTTGAAGATTACGACAATGACCAATTCTTTAACATCAGAGTTTTCAAGAAACTAATCGCAAGGTAGAAATTTCAATGGACGTGTCGATAATCATCGTTGCCTGGAATGTTCGTAAGTTGCTCTATGACTGCCTAAAGTCGGTATATGACCAGACCAAAGGTGTCGATTTTGAAGTCATTTATGTGGACAATGCCTCGAAAGACGGCAGCGTTGAGATGGTGACCAAAGAATTTCCCGAAGTCAAGGTAATAAGAAACGAAGAAAACAAAGGCTTTATCAAGGCCAACAACCAAGGGATCGAGGTAGCCCAGGGAAGATACGTTTTACTTCTTAACTCCGATACAATCGTCCTCGATAATGCAATAACAAAAACGGTCAAATTTGCCGATGAGCACCCGAAAGCTGCTGTAGTAGGGTGCAGAGTGCTCAACCCTGATTACACCATACAACTGACATGCTTCATGTATCCTTCCCTCTTGAATATGTTCCTGGCTGCTACGTATCTCTACAAGATATTCCCCAAAAGCAGACTCTTCGGTAGAGAATATATGACCTGGTGGGACTTCAACAATGTCCGTGAGGTCCAGACCATAGCTGGGTGCTATTCATTGGTACGAATGGAAGCAATAAAACAGGTTGGGCTCATGGATGAACTCTACTTCGTCTATAGCGACGACCCCGACTGGTGTTACCGCTTTAGAAAAAGTGGCTGGAAGATTATGTTCACCCCCGACGCTCAAATAATTCACTACGGCGGCCAGAACACAAAACAAATGGCAAGAGAGTTCCGTTGGCAACTGGAAGGAAGCCGACTGATATTTATGAGGCTCCACAGAAACAAGCTGGAATTCCTGGCAGCACGCTTGCTCACCGCACTGTTCTTGCTTTTAAGAATTCCTTACCACCTTGGTGTAGGTCTGTTTGCCAGAACTAAGAGAAAACACTCGTTCGAGACTGTAAAAACATACTGGCTTGGCGCTTATTATTGCTTAGCGAGCTGGACTCAGTTGTTGATGAATGCAGAAGTCGTCAAGCAAAAATTGCGAGAAATGTCCACCAACCGGAACCTGTGAAAACCCTTGCGGAGCACATGGTAGTTTCTCTATGCCGTTGGTAAGTATGGTGAACAAGGTAATTTAACAATCCGTCTATGTTGAGAGTTCGGCTGCATAATCTTTTGTGGGAGTGCCGGCTGGGTATCAACACACATGGTGTGGCTCCCGGTAGGGGGGGGTACTACTACTCCACCAGCGGCTATCGAGAGATATTTGCCATTCTCAGGGAACTGGGATTGACGGCGCAGGACACGTTTGTAGATGTAGGTTGCGGTAAGGGCCGTGTGATTTGCTGTGCGGCCTGGCGATACCCGTGTCAGGTGGTGGGCATTGAATGCCACCCGGAATTGGCGGATAAAGCCCGAGTCAACGCCGAGCGGTTGAGGCGACGCCGGGGTCCCATCTCAGTGTTGAACATCAACGCGTTGGATTATGACTTTACCGAGGGTACCGTGTTCTACTTTTTCAATCCTTTTGGTCCAGGCGTTTGGGCTGACTTCCTCACCCGTATGCATCGGCAGGCCAAAGGATCCAGCGCTATTCGAATTGTCTATGTCAATCCGGTGCATGAGGATGTACTGAAGCAGTTCGCATGGTTGCAGTGCTATCAGCACCTGGGCCGAAGCCAGTACGGTTTCCTCTTGCATGACGTATCCTACTGGCAAACCTGCTGGGGATGAGCGGTCGGTACGGATATATCGACCATCATTGGACGGGCAGTTCGCGTGGTTCTGTTTGACCGTGTCGTATTTCGCTATCCTCGATATATTGTATGATGAAAGATTCTTTGGATCAGCGGAATCAGACAGCAGCGCTTAGTGTGAACGGTAAGAGAGGAATTCTGCTCCGGTTGATTTATCTGGTATTTGCGGTATGTTGGTATGCCCTAACTGTGGGTGGCCGTCTATGCAGGCATCCCTGATTGTGCTATATCCCTGGCAGCGGTTCGTTCGTTTTATAAGACAACGTATCGCCAATATTCTGGACAGATAATACTATGACAACAACAGTCCGACCTGTCGATCGTGACGAATGGCAGAGACTTGCTCCGACTTTTATGGATTACAATTACTGCCAGTTTTGGGATTATGGTATAGCATGTGCCAGCAAAGTCGGTGCATACAGTGAACATGTGCCAATCTATGAAGAGAGACGGTGATGGTGATACGACGATTTCGCAGAGTGATAAGAGAACATGGTGTTTGTGGTGGGTTGATTCATCTTGCCAGACAATTCTTTCCTGTCCACATCGGCTTGGTCTTTAAGATGGATACCCCTATAGCCACAGTAGCGGCTCCTCAAATCACCATAATCAGGTATTCCCATCTCTTTGATGTCGATTCAGAAACACTGCAGGACCTCGCAGAAGCCCGTGGTATGAAGTTGATCCGTGAATTTGAACGGTTGTTTCGCATAGGTGCTCAATTGTGGATAGGTTTCTGCAGCAAAGAAGCGGCAGGAATTTGCTGGTCTCGGAGTGGACTGACCCGCTCAGATTACTTTGTCCCTCTCGAAACCGACGACGCCAACATCCTTAGTTGTTTCGTGTTTCCCCAATTCCGAGGACGAGGAATCTATCCAAACATGTTGAAGCACATTGCGAGTACTCTGGGAGATCACAATGGAATTCGCAGAGTGTTCATTGACTGCAAATCATGGAACTACCCCTCGATTAGGGGAATTGAGAAAGCAGGATTTCACATTATTGGACGGGCGGTTTGCATAGCTTTGTTTGGTCGTGTTGTTTTTCGTTATCCTCGATATATTCTATCATAGGACTTTCTTTGGACACACGGAATCAAACAGCAACGGTCAGTGTGTACAGTAAGAGAGGAATTCTGCTCCGGTTGATTTATCTGGTATTTGCGGTATGTTGGTATGCCCTAACTGTGGGTGGCCGCATAGGCAGGTGTTCTCTGATTGTGCTGTATTATCATGGAATTCCAGCAGGAATGCGAGACAGATTCGATTGGCAGATCCGAAAACTGTCGGAGTGGAAATCCTCAACATCATGCACTGTTCGCAAATGCCGTAAAGGTATTCACAGAGGTATTCATGTGACCTTTGATGATGCCTTTGCCAATCTGATGGAAAATGCCTTGCCTATTCTCGAACAGTATCAAATACCTGCCACCATCTTCGCTGTGGCAGACAACCTTGGCTGTTTGCCTCGCTGGGAAATGCCGTATGGGCATCCAGAGTCAACCGAAAGGACTATGACGGCCGGGCAGCTTGTGGCCGTATCGAAGAATCCGCTGATCCGCATCGGCTCGCATACATTGACTCATCCTGATCTTACGAGAATCCGGCCTGACCAATTGAAGACAGAGCTGATTGGTTCAAAGCATCGACTTGAAGAGTTACTCGGTAAACCAATTGAAGATTTGTCCCTGCCCTTTGGTTCGTATAATATAGAGGTACTTACCATAGCACGCGAGGCGGGATACAAGAGGGTTTATACCGTGGATGCAAGACCGGCAAATCCGATGTCGCAAGAGCCGGTAATGGGTCGTTTTGCCATGTCCACGGATGTATGGAAGATTGAGTTCATATTGACCTGTGCCGGAGCTTATTCCTGGTTGTATCGTGTCAGAAAGTTGTGTCATTTGTTCCTCTACCACAGATTCTTTTGCCCAAGGGCTTGGGCGACTATCCCACGGTAAACCACAATGCAGGCCAATAACCAGTGATTATTCCCAACATAATACTCGGGGGGCAATGTAAAAGGGATTAGAACAGTGAACTTTCGCATTTTTCATAATCGATTATGCTGCCGAAGCTACGGCATTGATAAAGAATTCGATAATTCGTGCAGGTACGGTATGATTGCCGAACATTGTAATAATTCGTTTCCGCCA
>Ga0315279_10002669_pt1 | contig 26285 bp, 17 predicted proteins | sample YL17G06_20_MG_FD_203694 | JGI IMG/M metagenome (GOLD analysis project Ga0315279, IMG submission 203694) | Sediment microbial communities from Yellowstone Lake, YNP, Wyoming, USA - YL17G06_20 | ecosystem: Environmental > Aquatic > Freshwater > Lake > Sediment | place: USA: Wyoming | collected... | reverse complement strand
CTTACATACCACCCCGGGTATGCTCGTCGCTCGCGCCTCGCCAGCGGGCCTGGGGGCCTGCAGCAAAGTGTAAACGTTATTCATTGACAGACCCTTAGCGCGGTCGAACTCGTCGATTCAGCATTAACGGCTCTGACGGCGATTGTCCTTCCGCCGCGCTGTTAGTCTAAATCCAGAGGACAAGCTGCCGCGTACTTACATCGAGCGCTGCGAATACCTGAGAGAGCGACCGCAGGACAACGACTGGAGCGGTGCATGGGTGATGAAAACCAATATATCTGTCAGGGTCAGGTGTATAATCCCATTCATAGATTCTTGAAAAGAATTGGTAGGTGATTTGCAGCCGTTTGCGTTCTTGAGGCTGAGGAGAAACTGTCTAAGCGAGAATAATGAATAACGCCTATCCTCTCCGGGTCACTGCAATTGAAACCCGGCGGCATTGCCAAGCTCGCTGCACGTTTCCAGCAGAAACATAAACGCCCTCAAGTCGATAGCCGTGGTTCTGAAGTGGGCCCTGCAAGATCTGCAGAGCCAATATCTCTGAGAGGCAAATGCCATGGCCAACCCAGAACACGAAAAGATCCTACAGAACGGAGTGGTTGCCTGGAATGAGTGGCGGAAAGAAAATCCGGAGTTAGATCCGGACCTCATCCGGGCGGACCTCGTCGGGGAGGATCTCCGCCGGGCAGATCTCAGTCGGGCACATCTGAACTGGGCGGACCTCCGAAGGGCAAACCTCGAAGGCGGAAATCTCAAAGGGGCCCATCTCCAATGGGCAAACCTCCGAAGGGCGAGCCTCGAAGGGGTGGACCTCGAAAGGGCGGACCTCCGCGGGGCGGACCTCCGCGGAGCGAGCTTCGCAGGCGCTAACCTCGCTTGGGCGATCCTCGCCGAGGCGCATCTCGAGGAAGCGAACCTGGCCGGCGCGAATTTCGCTTCGTGCAAGGTGGCTCACACCATATTCGCCGCTGTGGATCTGAGCAAAGTGAAAGGTCTCACAACCGTGGATCATTGGGGGCCTTCATCAATTGGCATCGATACCATCTATCGGTCAAACGGAGAGATACCTATCGAGTTCCTGAGAGGCGCAGGTGTTCCTGACGATCTGATCGAGCATGCCCATTCCATTGCAGGTGCAACTCCGTTCTATTCCTGCTTCATTCGTTACTCCGGCAAAGACCAGGAGTTTGCTCGACGACTCCACGCCGACCTCCAGTCAAAGGGAATCCGGTGTTGGTTTGCGCCTGAGGACGGGCCGACCGGCGATGCGATGCAGGCACAAATCGATGAATCAATCCGTGTCTACGACAAGATCGTGATCGTCTTATCCGAGAATTCTATTCAAAGCCAGTGGATCGAGCAGGAGGTTAAGACGGCTCTCGCGAAGGAAGGAGAGCAAAACAAAGCCGTACTCTTCCCGATCCGTGTTGACAACACCGTGATGATGGTCAAAACCGGATGGCCGGCGCTGATCCGCAAAACCCGATACATCGGCGATTTTACCAACTGGAAGGATCACGACACATACGTAAAGGCGTTCGTGCGGTTGCTGCGGGATCTGAAGGCGAGGCGCGCGAGGCCCTGGGGTAAGGGCAGGAGGAGGCGGCTCCCCGAAATTAGACCGGAAGAGGGTAGAGATCGGCACTATTAATCTTTAAGCCGAGGAGCGGCCCGCCAGTGCCCTTTAGCGTGAAGCAGGAAGCACGGCCGTTGTCTCAGGAATATCCCTGTAGAAAAACTCGTACCTGATGCCGTCCAGCTTCCGGCCGTCAACTTCAGCATAAGGATAAATGCACACCCAGCGATAGGCCCCCAAATAAAGTCCGCCCATTAGCGGTAACCGCCAATTTCGCTCTCACCTCTCTATTCTGGCAACGGGTAGCCCATAAAACCCTTCCGTTTTTCTGAATTCTTGGTGAATCTTGGTAATCTTGGAGTCTTGGTGGTGAGGCTTTTAAATGACACCACAAAGACTCCAAGATCGCCAAGATCACCAAGAAGTCCAGAGCCAGCTGCCCGGTATTTTCACGGTAGTTGCTCATGCAGCGGGGCTGCGCCACTGCGCACGAAAATCACCAATGGATATTAAGACGGAGCGACAACTGCGACCTTGCTGCCCCATAAGCAGGCCTTCAGAGCGGCGACCGAAGGGAGCGGGACCACACAGCATTAGGGCCAGACTTCTCTCCTATCAGAGTTTTTCTGATCTGCATTTGAAAAGCCATCGAATCATGTCGTGGCAGTCCGCTCGCTACGCTCGCGGCTCTGACATTTATCTAAAGGGCCACAACCATCCAAAATGAGACATCCTCGGGGGATTTTCAGGGGAGAGCACCAAGAACACAAATCCAGCCAAGCAGAGTTTTCGACTTGCTCTCGAAGCGCCCGGCGAGATACAAAGGCCCATATCTCGAACTTGCGGGGAAAGGTGCCTCCGCATGCAACCCGGAAGGAGGTGTCCATGAATCGATGCCACGCTCTCAGGTCGCCGGCATTCTCGATCCTCTTTGTATCGGCCCTGATCCTAATAAGCCTTGCCTTTTCCACGGGTACGGCGGAAGTGCAGCGGCCCAATATCCTTTTTGTTTTCACCGATGACCATGCCTACCAGGCAATCGGCGCCTACGGCTCCAAGGTCAACCGCACGCCCAACATCGACCGATTGGCAACCGAGGGAATGCTCTTCCGGGAGTGTTATGTCACCAACTCGATCTGCGGCCCCAGCCGCGCCACCGTCCAGACGGGCAAGTACAGCCACCTGAACGGATTCTATCGCAATGGAAACCGCTTCAACGGCGGCCAGCAGACCTTTCCAAAACTCCTGCAGAAGGCCGGCTATCAAACTGCAGTTTTCGGCAAATGGCATCTGGAGACAGATCCGCAGGGCTTCGACGATTGGGAGATCCTGATCGGGCAGGGAACGTATTACAACCCGACGATGATCCGCAACGGGCAGAGCGTCAAGCACGAGGGCTACACCACGGAGATAATCACGGACCTTGCACTAAACTGGCTCAAGAACACGCGCGACAAGAACAAGCCCTTCCTGCTGATGTACCAACACAAGGCTCCGCACCGCGAGTGGGAGCCGGGACTCAAGTACCTGCACATGTATGACGACGTTTCGATCCCCGAGCCGCCCACCCTCTTCGACGATTACTCCGGCCGTGGCACTCCGGCCCGGACTCAGGACATGACCATCGCCAAGACAATGAACGACCTCGACTTGAAGCTCACACCTCCCTCCGATCTGTCGCCCCAGCAGCGCGCAGTCTGGGACGCCGCCTACAACCCGAAGAACGAAGAGTTCCGCAGGGCTAAACTCACCGGCAAAGACCTGGTCCGCTGGAAATACCAGCGCTACATAAAGGACTACCTGAGATGCGTCGCCGCGGTCGACGACAACCTGGGCCGGGTGCTCGAGTACCTCGACCAGACTGGCCTGGCCAAAAACACCGTCGTGATGTACAGCTCAGACCAGGGATTCTACCTTGGGGAACACGGATGGTTCGACAAGCGTTGGATCTACGAGGAGTCCCTGCGCACCGCGCTGCTCATCCGCTGGCCCGGGGTGGTGAAACCGGGTAGCGTCAACCGCGACATTGTCTCGAACCTCGATTTCGCCGAGACCTTCCTGGAAATAGCTGGAGTGCCGGCTCCCTCCGATATGCAGGGGCGCAGCCTTGTCCCTCTGCTGCAGGGTTCCACGCCTTCCAACTGGCGCAACAGTTTTTACTATCACTACTATGAGTTCCCCGGCCCCCACAGCGTTCGCAAGCACTATGGTGTCGTCACGCCGGACTTCAAGCTCATCCGCTTCTACGAGCCGGACGTGAACGAGTGGGAGATGTACGACCGCAAGAGCGATCCGCAGGAACTGAGGAGCGTCTATGGCGACCCGAAGTATGCCGCGGCAAGGAAGAAGCTCGAACAGGAGCTCCAGCGGCTGCGCAAGGAGCTGAAGCTTCCGGCGGAAGACCCACGGGAATCCTATCCCGAGGGAGATCGCGGACGCGTAACCGGAACGAAGAAGGGAGACTAGACCGTTCGGCTGGGGGGAATGATTCAGCAGTTCGCGAACCAGCTCGAACCGATAAAGACCTCCCGTGCAATAGGAGGCATTTGACATGAAACTGCGAACGTTAATGCGCTTCCCCATGTCTGCATTGGTCTTGCTTGCAGGGGCTGGCTGGCAATTGCCGGCCACCGCCCGTGTCCAGGCTGCAGCGTCGCCGCTTCCCAATGTCGTGATCATATATGCCGACGACCTCGGCTATGGCGACGTCAGTTGTTACGGGGCAACGAAGATCAAGACGCCGAATATCGACAGGCTCGCTTCCCAGGGATTGCGGTTTGTCAACGCCCATGCGTCCGCAGCCACGTGCACCCCATCGCGTTATGCGATGCTGACCGGCGAATACGCCTGGCGCAAGAAAGGCACTGGTGTTCTTCCGGGCGATGCCAGGTTGATCATCCAGCCGGGGCGCACCACTCTGCAGTCGGTAATGCAAAAAGCCGGTTACACCACCGGCGTAGTGGGCAAGTGGCACTTAGGCCTGGGCGCCGGCAACCTGGATTGGAACACGGACATCAAGCCCAGTCCGCTCGATATCGGCTTCGATTACTGTTTCCTGATCCCCGCCACCGGCGATCGCGTGCCGTGCGTTTTCGTGGAAAACCGCCGAGTGGTAGGATTGGATCCCAACGATCCGATTCAGGTAAGCTACGAACAATTGATCGGCAGTGAACCGACCGGCAGAGAACATCCTGAACTTCTGAAAATGCACCCCAGCCACGGCCACGACCAAACAATCGTTAATGGCATCAGCCGCATCGGTTACATGAGGGGAGGAAAAGCGGCGCGCTGGGTCGATGAAGACATTGCCGATGTCATCACGGGCAAAGCCACGGCATTCATTGAACGTAACCACAACCGGCCGTTCTTCCTATACTTCGCCACGCACGACATTCATGTTCCACGCGTGCCTCATGCCCGGTTTGCCGGCAAGAGCGGCCTTGGCCCGCGCGGGGATGTGATCCTCCAATTTGACTGGTGCGCGGGCGAAATCCTGAAGACGCTGGACCGACTGAAGCTCACCGAGAATACACTGGTGATCCTCACCAGTGACAACGGGCCCGTGGTGGATGACGGCTACAAAGATCTGGCGGTTGAATTGTTGGACGGGCACAAACCGGCCGGGCCTTTGCGCGGCGGCAAATATAGTGCTTTCGATGCCGGTACGCGAGTGCCGTTCATGGTGCGCTGGCCCAGGCGTGTAAGGGCGGGTGTCTCCGATGCGCTCGTCGGCCAGATCGATTTCCTGTCGTCCTTCGCCGCGCTGACAAGCCAGAAACTTGCCGCTGATGACGCGCCGGACAGCTATGACGTTCTCCAGGCGCTGCTCGGCAAATCAAAGACCGGCCGCGACCATCTCGTGGAACACGCCGGCGCTCTCTCGCTGATCAAGGGGCAGTGGAAATATATCGAGCCGAACAACGGCCCGAAGATAAACAAGAACACCAACACGGAGCTGGGCAACGATCCCCGGCCGCAGCTCTACAATCTGGCTGGTGACATCGGTGAAAAACGAAACGTCGCCGGCCAGCACCCGGATAAGGTGGAGGAATTGGCCGCCTTGTTGAAAAAAATCCGTGATCAGGGCCGCTCGCGTCCCTGAACGCAGGAGCTTTCATCTCGGACAGGGAGAGGAACCTTCCATGAACGATTATTCCATCAGCCGGCGTGAATGCCTGAGATTGATATCCACTGCAGCAGTGGGCACCGCCTTGCTGCCCAGCGGTGCGCTCGCACAAGGCAGCGTTCCGAGCCAGGCGCCGAACATCATCATCATCATGGCCGATGACATGGGCTTCTCGGATATCGGCTGCTACGGCAGCGAAATCTCGACGCCCAATCTGGACCGCATGGCTCGGCGCGGCCTGCGCTTCACGCAATTCCACAACACCGCCCGTTGCTGTCCGACGCGCGCCTCTCTGCTCACGGGCCTTTATCCACACCAGGCCGGCGTCGGCCACATGGTCGAGGACCGTGGTTACCCGGCCTATCAGGGTTACCTTAACAGCAGCTGCGTTACGATCGCCGAAGCACTACGCCCTGCGGGTTACACCACGCTCATGTGCGGCAAGTGGCACGTGGGTGAGGACCGCCCGCACTGGCCCACCGACCGCGGCTTCGACCGCTACTTCGGCCTCATCAGCGGCGCCAGCAACTACTTCCGTCTCGATCAAGGCCGCAAGATGGCTATTGATGACCAGCCCTATACGCCGCCCGAGAAGGGCTTCTACATGACGGACGCCTTCACGGATCACGCTATCGGCTTTCTCGATCGCTACGCCTCCCAGGGAAAGCCCTTTTTCCTCTACCTTGCATATACCTCTCCCCACTGGCCCCTGCACGCTCTGCCGGAGGACATCGAGAAATACCGCGGCAAGTACATGATGGGTTGGGACGAGCTACGCCGGCAGCGACACGAGCGCATGATCCAGATGGGCATTGTCAAAAAAGAATGGCCGCTCACGCCCCGCGACGAGACCGCCCCAGCCTGGAAGGATGTCGGGGACAAGGAATTCCGCGATCTCAAGATGGCTGTCTATGCCGCGCAGATCGACCGCATGGACCAAAACATAGGCCGTCTGCTGGCCAAGCTCGACCAAACCGGCGCATCCGAGAACACCCTCGTTCTCTTCCTGGCCGACAACGGCGGCTGCGCGGAGGAGGTCAACCGCGGCAAACCGGGAGTTCCCCCCGGAGGGCCGGACTCCTACTGGAGCTACGGACTCCCGTGGGCTAACGCCAGCAACACCCCCTTCCGCCTCTATAAGCATTGGGTCCACGAGGGGGGCATCTCCACTCCCCTTATTGCTTACTGGCCCGGCAAGATCAAACAACCTGGTTCGATTACGCACCAGCCAGGCCACCTGATCGACTTCATGGCAACATGCATCGACCTTGCCAACGCCCATTATCCGGAGACCTTCAAGGGCCACGCCATTACCCCGATGGAAGGGAGAAGCCTCCGCCCAATCCTCGAAGGCAGACAGCGCCAGCCGCACCCTGCCATCTACTGGGAGCACGAAGGAAACCGAGCCATCCGCCAGGGCAGATGGAAGCTCGTCTCCCGTTACGATATCGGCAACGCGTGGGAGCTTTATGACATGGAAGCCGACCGCACCGAGATGAAGAACCTCGGAGCCAAGAACCCGGTAAAGTTCAAGGAACTGTCGAACCTCTGGGATGCTTGGGCCGCCCGCGCCGGCGTCCAGCCCTGGGAGCAAATTCGCAGCAGGAAAACGGCGCGATGAAGCCGCAACCGAAGCTCCAGATATTTTCACTTTTCGGCACAGCCGGTCAACAGCGCGACCGGCTCGCACTTCGCGCTTCGCAGTCTTCCAAAATCCCACTCCTGTTTGTCGGAGAGCCGTAACTCTAACTCGCTGGGAGGATTGCTCTATGAAAAAGAAACTGCTGAGCTGGTTCCGTTACGACCAACTGGTTCTTGTCGGTTGCATGGCCGGCGCCGCGTTGATCTGCAGGCCAGGGGTAGCTTTGGCCGGGCCGCCGGGCACCGGGCGGCCCAATTTCCTCATTTTCTACACCGACGATCAGGGATATGGCGACATGGGATGTTACGGAGCTGCGGATTTGCGCACGCCCAACATGGATTCTCTTGCTGCGTCCGGCATCCGGTTCACGAACTGGTATTCCAACGCGCCCGTTTGCTCGGCCTCACGCGCTTCCCTGCTCACGGGACGTTACCCCCAGCGCGCCGGCGTGCCCGGCATCTTCGGTTCGGGGCGCAGCGCGCCGGGCATGCCGCCGGAGGAGGTCACGCTCGCGGAAGCTCTCAGAGAAGCAGGCTACCGCACCGGACTCGTAGGCAAGTGGCACCTCGGTGGCGCACCGGATGTCCGGCCCAACAAGCAGGGATTCGACGATTTCTTCGGCTTCCACAGCGGCTGCATAGATAATTACTCGCACATCTTCTATTGGGGCCAGGGGGGCAACAAAGGACGCGTCCCCTTCCACGACCTCTGGCGCAACGATACAGAGGTTTGGGAAAACGGCGTTTATTTCACCGAACTGGTCACGCGCGAAGCAGTCCGGTTCATCAGTGAAAACCGCTCGCGATCCTTCTTTCTGTATGTAGCCTATAACCTCCCGCACTATCCGAATCACGCACCGGCGCGCTACTACGAGCGCTTCAGGCACATCCAGGATCTGCAGCGTAAGTCCCAGGCCGTGACGCTTGCCGCGGTGGACGACAGCCTGGGCGACATCATGGGCGCACTGAAGCGGGCGGGACTGCTCGAACGCACCTATGTCTTCTTCCAAAGCGACAACGGCCCTTCGGCAGAAAAGCGCAATTTGCTGGACGACTCCGATCAGTTCTATCATGGCGGAAGCGCGGGGCCCTTCCGGGGATACAAGGGGAGCCTGTTCGAAGGAGGCATCCGCATGCCTGCCCTGATGAGCTGGCCGGAAACGATTCGCGCAGGGCAGGTCATCAACAAGATCGGCGTCGCTATGGATATTTTCCCGACTTTCGCCAGGTTGGCGGCCGCGAAATTGCCCGCCAGCCGCATTATTGATGGGAACGACATCTGGCCCATGCTCGCCGGCGGCGCCAGGAGCCCACACGAGGAGGAGCCCATCTATTGGGCCTATGGGGATCAGCGCGCCGTGCGCCGGGGCAAATGGAAGCTCATTCTCAATCCCAAGCTCAACTTTGACGACGAGGTGGACGACAAGGTCTTTCTGGCCGACCTGGAAAAAGACCCGGGGGAGAAAACCAATCTCGCATGGACGAATCCCGATATTGTCAAGAAGCTGAGGGAATTGGTCGACAACTGGGAGAAGGAAGCTATACCACGGGAAAGGCGGTGAATGGCTGTCCGGCGCAGGCCTGATGCGTCGGCGCGGCCCTGCAGAGAAATAGGGCACGCTTCCCTATTACTGAGCAATGGTTTCGAAAAATAATGGAAAAAGCGCCCGCCGCTTTCCCGCTGGCCAAGGAGTTTATCCGCCGGCTTCCTTCCGAGCATAGTAGCCCTTCCGGGTGCGGACAACGGCTTCAGGATGGCTCCTGATCTTCACGCGTATCTCCCTCCAGCGGCCGTCCCGCGCGCTGTTCATCGGGTTGTAGCCAAGCTGATACTGGATGCGGAGGTCGTTTGCGATTTCTGAGTAGATGCCGGAGAGCTCTTCGATCCTATGAGGAGAGTACATGCGGCCCCCGGTCTGATCGGCGATCGTCTGTAGTTGCTTCATGGCTACTTCGTAAGAGGCCGGTTCACCCTGAAGGTCTCCTGAATCGGGTTTGGGTTTCGAGGAATCGAGTGTTGGATTTCGCTTAGGGTTTGGATAGGGTTCTGGGTACCTTCCTCTCCGCAATACGCCACCTGCCGCTCCGGTGGCTGTTGTGGTCGGCCCACTGGCAGTCTGTCCTACGGTATCGAGGAAAATCGGATAGATTATGGGGTCTGCCTCCTGGACCCTTCGATACAGCTCATCGAAAGTAGTTTGGGACCCTGCCGGATAGCCTCCTTCGAGCTGATTGTCTATTCCGTCGGTAAATATCACGATGGCGCTGCGCCCCTCAACGCCGCGCAGGTATTGGTTGATGCACGTCATCAGCGCATCATAAAAGGAGGTTCCTCCTCCCGCCCAGATCCGTTGGATGGCCCGCTCAGCTTTGGTCCGATCACTGGTAAAGTTCTCGATCAGATCTACACGCGAGCTGAACGCGGCAATCGCGACCTGATCATTGGTCTTGATCTTCCGGATAAAGTCGATCGACGCCCCCTTCATCAGGTGCAGGTAGAAACCGGTGCTGCCGCTCACATCGAGCAGCAGGAGCAGATTGAGTGGAGCTTCCGAGGGTAGAAACTGGTCAACCTGCTGCAGAATTCCATCCTCATAAACCAGAAAATCCTCCTTCTTCAGGCCGGCCACGCTCCAGTTGGTGTTGCGGTCCTGCACGGCAACGTTCAGAAAAACCGAATCCACGTTTACCTTGACCGAATATCCACGCTGGGGAGCCTCGGGTTGCTGACCTTCTCTCGCGGCAGGCTCTCGGCGCGCTTCCTGAGCCGGAGCAGCAGTCGCCGCGCAGGATCCAGGAGATTTGACATTAGCGGCCGCCAACTCTGGATTTCTTCGGATGGCTTCGATCGCAGATTCGGGCTGAACGGCAATGGACTTGGTCTCGACACCTGCCTCGTCTGAGGGCCTGGTGCCCACAGATCCATGAAGGAGAAGGACCAAGGCGATAGCAAGCATTCTCCCCAGCATAAATTCCTCTAGGATCATTAAGAGAGACGTAGAATAAGCATTATAGGTTCATTAAGGAAGGGGTTTTGGCTGATGCTGTGGCGGTGTCCTGCGATAAACGTCTCTTCGTGTTGGCCACGCCGCCGCGCATGAGAGCCGCCCATGCGACCTCGCCCCGAAGCGCTTTCACGGGAGCGGCATTCCTGCCGCGACCGATAACGAAGTTGTGGCGAGCTGAGGCTACCCCGCCCGGGTTCATCGCGACCGATGGACCCGCTTCTTGTCAAAACGACAGGAGAACCTGCCAGAGAAAGTACAAGTACGCGAAAAATCCGTGCCTGTACTCCGTTCAGGTGTAAGATCCGCAGTTATGGGCTCTGAGGCGATACTGGAGCAGCCCGCGAGATTGATAAGCCCTACAAATAGGAAGCAGAGGAGGTACCGCAGGCGGGCTTCGATCCCCCAAAGCGCATTGTTACTCCTATCCGGTGTCTCCGCCAATTCGGTCCGAATTCCAAAGATGAGGGCGGCTCTGAGTGGCCCATCGTCGAGAGGAGGGATCTCATGATGAAGCGGAAGCTCACGGGCCTGCTATTCGCCTTCACCGTCTCGACTGTCGCCGCGGCTGCAACAGGCACCCAGCCGGCGTGGCAGATGATCGGGCAGATCGGCGGTCCAACCCAGGCGGTCACCGTGCAAGGAAAGTACGCCTATCTGGGTGTGGGACTCAGGGTCATCGTGCTGGATGTCACGGACCCCACCTCGCCGCGTGAGGTAGGCAGCAGCCCGCCTTTCTCAGACTTCGTTCGTGACATCGCGGTGAGCGGAACCTTCGCATACGTGGCGGCCGGCGGGGCCGGTCTGCGCGTGCTGTCGGTCTCCGACCCGACCCGTCCGGAGCAGGTTGGATCTGTGCAATTGCGCGGCTACGCGGAAGGCGTTGCTGTCTCGGGAACCACGGTCTGTCTGGCGGATGGGCCATACGGCCTGCGCGTGATCGATGTCTCGAATCCCAGGAGTCCGGCCGAGGTTGGATTTGCGTTCTCGCGCAATTACGCCTTCAAGGTTGCCACGGATGGGCGCTACGCCTACGTCGCGGCAGCGGGAGCAGGCCTGCTGATCGCAGATCTGACAAACCGCGCAAAGCCCTCGGAGGTCGCGACTCTCGCCACTCCCGGCTACGCATACGGAGTTGCCGTCAATAGCAACACCGTATATGTCGCCGGTGGGTGGGAAGGCCTGGAGATCGTGGACGTCACCACCAAAGCCCAGCCGCGCCTCCTGGGGCAGTACCGGACCGAGGGATGGGCCATGGGGATCAGCGTCTCCGGAAACCAGGTATACGTGGCTGCCGCCCTTGGTGGATTGCGCGTGGTGGACGTCTCCGACCCGGCGCGGCCGACCGAAGTCGGCGGTATTGCTTTTGTTGGCGGAGACGCCGCCAACGTGGCGCTTGCCGGTACAATCGCTTACGTAGCAGACCGCAATTGGGGCCTTGAAGCCGTAGACCTGTCGACGCCGGCGAGCCCAGTCCAGGTGGGCTTTTATGGTCCACTGGGATACGCGGACGGAATTATGGTAGCAGGCAATTATGCTTACGTCGCGGCGGGACCTTATGGCCTGCGGATCGTAGACATCTCCGATCCGGCCCGAGCCCGGCAGGCCGGCGCCTACGACACTCAGAGCTACGCCAAAAGCGTAGCCGTGGTGGGCAAGTACGCTTATGTGGGCACAGTTGGAGGGTTTCAGGTGGTGGACGTCTCTGATCCATCCCGTCCCACCAGAGCAGGGGTCCTGTCCGAGTCCCTTGGCACACGCGATCTGGCCATTGCCGCCGGAGTCGTCTACATCGCCGATGAGTGGGGTCTCCGGCTGGTGGATGTGTCCGATCCCACCGCTCCCAAGCAGTTATCTTTCTTGCAGATACAAACTAGTAACGGCCAGAACACAACCGTAGGCGTGGCCGTCAGTGGCAACGTAGCCTACGTGGCCCTCGAGCAGCAGGGTCTCCTGACTGTTGACGTATCGAACCCATCGGCGCCGGCAGTCATTGGAAAATTGCAGTGGCCTGACGCCTCCGCCCAGGACATAGTGGTGGCGCATAACATTGCATTTGTAGCCGACCAGATCGCCCTCACGGTGCTGGATCTCTCCAATCCGCGAGTGCCGGTTTGGCTGGCGTCATACCCGACTTCCGGTTTCGAAGAGAGCCTGGCCCTCGTAGGCAACCAGATATTCGTGGCGAACGGCGGAGCGGGGCTTTCCGTGATCAACGTTTCCAACCCGGGCTCGCCCGCTCTTGCCTGGAACTACAGAACGCTGGACTATGCGGAATCGGTGTTCGTTCGCGACGATTTGATATTTGTCGCTGACTCATCCGGTGGTCTCCTGATTCTGGGGAAGCCGAGTGGCGGGGCCGCCTCTCTTGGTGGAGTGGGCACGCCGCCGCGCGCCTTTGTTTCGCAGGGCGTGGCCCCAATGGTCGCGCCTCCACCTGTGCGCGCCAACGTCGCGCCCATTCCGGTCGCCCCGGCGGTCGCGGTGCAAGCCGCATCCTCGTGCGTCGTAACCAGTAACGCGGACAGCGGCGCCGGCACATTCCGCGCTTGCCTGGAGAGAGCCAATAGCGGCACGACCATTACGTTCGACCCGGTTGTGTTTCCACCAAGCCATCCAGCGACGATCGCTCCGCTCAGCTTTTTGCCTAGCCTTGTGCAAGGCAATGTAACCATTGACGCCTCGAATGCCGGGGTGATCCTGGATGGCAGCTCTGCGGAAAAAACTATCGTAGGTCTCGACATATTATCGGATAGCAACTCGATCAAGGGAATGCAGATAGTTCATTTCCCTAGCGCCGGCATCCTGCTTCAAGACAATGCCCACAATAACCTTATCGGCGGATCCAGGAATCGCGGAAGCGGCCCCCTGGGCGAGGGCAATCTCATCAGCGGCAACAGGTTTGGCATCCAGATGATCGGCCCAAATGTCACCAATACCACCATCACCGGTAATTTGATTGGCACCGACATTACCGGAACTGTCGCAATGGGCAACGCGGCCGGGATTGGTCTGAGCGGCTGCCCCAACAATAGAATCGGAGGGACCAGCCCTGGGGAAAGGAATGTCATCAGCGGGAACATCGGCGATGGCATCGGTGTCGGCGGCAAGGGCAACGCCATCATTGGCAATTACATTGGTGTGGACGCCACCGGGACCAAGGCGCTCAGCAATGGAGCCCAAGGCGTGTCCCTGGGGGCAGGTGCTGGCGGCAATTTCGTCCAGGGCAATGTGATCGTCACCACCAGCAAGATTTGCGTTGGGATCAACGACTGGGGCAGTTCCTACAACACCATCGTCGGCAATCTTCTGGGCACTGACCCAAGTGGGAAAGTGGCTGTTGGATCGGCGCAAGTTGCCATCAACGTGGACCATGGCGCGTCATTCAACCGGATCGGGGGAACCACGCCGGCGGATCGCAACGTGATTGCGCAAGGCGGTGTAGCCTTCGGCCGGCAAGGAGGGCCCGGCAATCTGGTTATCGGTAACTTCATTGGGACCGACATCACCGGGTCGGTTGCCCTGGCCAAGCGCGGGAAAGGCATTGCTCTGCAAGACGGCAGTAACCGTCCATTCATTGGTGGCACCACGGCGGGCGAAAGGAATGTAATCAGCGGAAATCCATCCGGTGGAATTGGAGTAGGGCCCGCTGCCGACTACACTTTCATCGGGGGAAACTATATCGGCACGGATGCCAGCGGGCGGGTAGCCCTCGGCAATGGGGGGTCCGGTGGCATCGTGATCAGTCAGGGGACACACATCATTGTTCAGGGCAATCTGATCGCCCACCACATCAACGGCGCCGGCATCACCGTGAGCGGATATGCCGGCAACACGCTCCGTCAGAACTTGATTTACGATAACCAGGGGGGCGGCATTGTCCTCGAGGATGGTGGCAACAACGGCGCTTCCCCACCCGTCATCACCAGCTTCAGCGCGACTGAGGTCTCGGGCACCGCCTGTCCACGTTGTGAAGTAGAGATCTTCTCTGATTCCGGTAACGAGGGCCAAATCTTTGAAGGAAGCACCTTCGCCGACGCTTCGGGCTCATTCATGTTCGACAAAGGCAGCCTTTTGACTGGCCCGAACGTCACCGCCACTGCCACCGACGCATCCGGCAATACCTCTGCGTTTTCGCCCGGCAAGGCGCAACTGAACCTTTCTTTGACGGCTGGAGGGGCCACTGTTGGCTCCACTGTTGGCAGCATCGGGACACTGAGGGCCGGCTATGCAGTTCTGAATGTAAATTCCGGCAGCACACCATACGGCACGGCGGTCTTTACCCTGACGCAGAATGGCGTGGTGGTAAGCGAAGCTGCCGTGCCTGCGTCGCCGGCGACCACAGCCGTTCGGGTCTTTGTTGATTACAGGACCGGTGTTGCGACCAGGGTGGATCGGGCGAATTCCAAGACGGTTGACATCTATACCGGTCTTGCTCTGGTGAATCCCGGGACGGCGGCGGCCAACCTCACGCTTCGGCTGCGCGATACCTCTGGAAAAGTCCTGACAACGGGACACCTCACTCTCGCTCCACATGCCCACAAGGCCCTGTTCATCAACGAGCTCAACCAGGTCGCGTCCGATTTCATCCTGCCCTCGAACTTTGCGACGGCCATCGGATTTGCCACCCTGGATGTGACCAGCGATCAGCCCATTTCCACTCTTGCGCTTCGCTTGACGGCTACCGATCGGAAGGAAACGCTGCTGACTACAACTCCGATTGTGGATTTGACAAAGCCCTTGACGACGACTTCGATTTTCTTCCCGCACTTTGCAGACGGTGGGGATTATCGGACAGCGCTGTATTTGATGAACACGTCATCAACGGTTGAGACCGGCACCGTGAGGTTTTTCAGCAACAGCGGGACACCGGTAGCGCTGCATTTGACGGGAGACCCTGGAGGCGCCTCCTCATCTTTCACATACAGCATACCGATTGGTGGCTGCGCAGTCCTGATTTCTGACGGCGCTCCTTCCTCGGTCAACAGTGGGTCGGTACAGGTGACGCCAAGTGGGGGGACATCTGCCCCTGCAGGAGCAGGAGTATTCAGCCTTGCTCCTGGGGGAACCATGGTCGCCGAATCGGGGATTCCCTCAGCGACACCGACGACCCGAGCACGGATTTATGTTGATACGTCGAACGGTCACCACACAGGACTGGCTATCGCCGCGCCAGATGGCACAGCTTTTCATGCGGATTTGAATGCATACCTGATGGACGGAGTGACTTGTGTTGGGGGTGGTCGCGTGGATCTTGTAGGCAACGGACACGAAGCCAAGTTTGACTATCAGTTCATTCCCTCGCTTCGGGACAATTTTACCGGTGTGCTGGATATTTCTTCGACCACGCCGTTTGCCGCGTTGACACTGCGATCCCTCATCAACGCACGAGGCGAATTTCTTTTTACTACATTCCCCATCGCCGATTTTAACCAGCCCGCGCCTGCGCCTGTCATCTTTCCTCAGATCGCGGACGGAGGCGGATACAGAACCGAATTCATCCTACTGAGCAGCGGAAGCGGAGCGACCAGCACGTTGAGCTTTTACGGAGACACCGGAGCGCTTCTTCCCATCGGCAATTAGGCTATCAGAACAGGCTCGCCGGAGGAAATCTGAGATCGCTCTCCAGCACCTTTGACAAATTCAGACCTCAGAACGCCCATCTGGACAACCCCGCTCGCATCGGACGGATTTGTATTGACGCACAGTCTAAAACCCATCGCGAATCGATGACAGGCTTCGCTTAGGAGCAATTCCCTATTCTTTGATGCCGTCTTCGGTGTTACTCTGCTGTCTGTTGCCCCTCCTCGGGATTGAATTCAAGGAACTCCGATACGTGCGTGCATGTACCTGCGATGGGGTACGGGCCGGCGCAAGTATCACAAGTTCCCGGAAGAGGAATCAAATGAGGTTATCTATCGGCGCAAAGATATTCAGCATTGCTATTGGACTCCTCATTCTCATGAGCGGAGCGCCGCTGCTCAGTCTTAGACTCTCGCGCCAGGTCACCGACAACCTGCGCCAGACTGTGGACGACTATGCGCCCGCATACTCCGCTCTGGCTCGCGCCAACGTTCGCTGGGGATAGTCCGAATAAGACGCATGATGGGTTCGTGGTTCGGCTACGACGCCTCCTCTGCTTTCTGAAATGGCGGTTGTGTCAACTTCACTGACTGTTCCGGAGTCCATGTCTGGGATTTTACACCAAAAGATGCCACGGCCGTGGAAGCTCGGATGACGGCAAATAGGGAAACTACTGGAGTGACCACACGGGTGTCATCGGTCCAACGAGCGAAATACTGCAGGACTCACCGTCGCCGAACTTCGGGTAGGCCAGATTCGCGCAACCAGCCGCGGTAAGGAACAGCCGCCCATGCGACCTCGCCCCGAAGCGCCTTCACGGGAGCAGCATTCCTGCCGCGACCGATGGACCCGCTTCTTGTCAAAACGACAGGAGAACCTGCCAGATATACATATTGCCGAGCGCGTCGAGGTCTTCCCACATCCGCCGGACTAAGGCCTCGTCACCGACAATCGGGGGAAGTTGCGCTTTCTTCTCATTCCAAGGAATGCACACACCAGGTGCGCGCTTCGTTTCGCGGCCGATGGGCTGCACACCCGAGGCGACTGGCGTGCCCACCGGAGCCGGTGCGGATACGCGGCCGTCCGAATACACGCCGTACTCGCGAGTGAAGTCGGTCATCGCACGCATGTTTTCGATTTTTGCATCGTCCTGAACGATCGCACTGGCATCCATGATGTAACCGCCGTCATGGGCTACGCCGCCGATAACCTTCTTGCAGGCCCCGCGCACCTGCTCGGCACTGCCGTGGCCCAGCAGGTAGTTGGAGATGCCGCCGGACAGACAGAATTTGTGACCGAGTTTCCTGTGTACCTCGAAGATGTCGGCCCGGTCCACATGATAGACGATGCTGTGATCGGGCAGTTCGGCGAAAGCGTCGAGATGACAGTTCCAGTTACCCTCGGCGTAGAAGAGCGTCTGCCGCCCGTTCTTCCATAGCTCCTCGATGATTGGCTTGAGTGTGGGCCAATAGATGTTGTTGAACATGTCAGGTGTCACGAATGGCACGCAACCGCGGTGCATCCAAAACCCGATGGGCACGTGACCGGTTGGATCGCTGCTGGTCAGGGCGACATGCAGCAAGTGCGGCGCAAGCGCTTCGCATGCCGCTAACACTTTCTTTGGTTTCGTACACAGATCCTCCGCCAAACCGACGTACCCGCGCATTTTGTCGGCAATGATGTCCATCGGCGCTTTGAGGATACCGGCAATCGCCGAAACCGTGCCTGATTCCTCCTGTAGCCGCCGGGTCTGATCGCCAAACGCCGCGAAATATTTCTGCATCGCCATGCCGCCTTTGAGAAAGGAGAGGTTGTTCTCAAGCGAAGTGGGTGCTCCCATCTCACTAACCGGCGCGGCAACCCGTGGCAGCCAGACGTTAAAGAGAAACCCTGTCGGGTCATCGATAAGCACGTCGTACTCATCGCTCTTCATGAATGCATTGTTCTCGGACGGCTCGCGATATTGGAAGCCTATGTTTGGAGAAATCTCAATGCCCGGTGTTGCGTAGTATTTCAATCCAATCGCTTGGGTCAACGCCGTCCACACGTACACCATGTTGCCCACGACCGCATCCCAATCGAAATCCGCCGCACACTTGCGCGCCGCGGCAAACCCCTTCTCATAGTCGTGCGTTACTTCCTGAACCGTGTAGCCGGCATACTTGGCGGTGAACTCGGCAACGAACGGACGGATAGGAATACAGTCGGGTTTCTCATTGCGCATCGCCGCTGTGTACCGGCCCAGCCTTTGAGCATAGAGTTCTTCCATCTTTTTATTCATGTTTTTCTCCATCGTTAGGCTATACGATGAACTGTTCCATTCACGTTCTACCTCCTTACCTCTTGTGAGTCCATTCTATTCGAGCGTTCCCGCCCGACTCCACTCCCCTGCTGTGTAAGGTCGAGGGTCAGGGTGGGAGTTCTTCCCCATTCTCTTCTCCAGTCCAGAAAAGATCGTATCTCGGGGGACGCTTCCCTGTTTCTGAGCGGTGGTTTCACGAAGAAAATGGGGAAGCGTCTCCTATTTCCGTGATGGGCTGTCTTAAGTCACTCAGGCAGCCTGTGGGCAACCTTGTTTTCCCTCTCTATTCGTTGCAGAATGTGCCAAGCCACTGGGGAAACCGACACCTCTCCCGAGGAGTAACAGCCATGACATTTCTAGCCCTGATCTTGTCCGTTGCACTGCAGGTAACAGCACAGCAGACGCCTCCTCCTAGCCCGGCCGTGCAGGCTTTTGCTGAGGGAACGGAGTACCTGAAAAAAAACAACAACGAAAAGGCGCTGGCGGCTTTTGAGCGCGCCATCGCCCTCGACCCCAAAAACGCAGACTTTTACCTGCAGAAGTGCCGCGCACTGGCAGGGCTGCGGAGGCACCAGGAAGCAATACCCGCCTGCACGGAGTCCCTGAAGCTGAAGCCAAATAATCCCGAAGCGCTGCGGGAACGTGGACACTACCACCTAAATCTGGGCGAAATCGATTTGGGGATGGCGGACCTTAAGAAAGCCGAGTCTCTGAAGAAGGACGATCGCGGCATTTATTACCACCTTGGCTTGGCCTACTACCTCAAGGGCGATTTTGCCAATGCCGCAAAGGCCTACGAAGGATGCCTGCGCAACGCCAACGACGACGCTTCAAAGGTGGAATGCAGTGCCTGGTTATACCCGTGTCTTCGGCGAGCCAGACGTGAGGCTGATGCTGGGAAACTTCTCGACGACATGCAAATCACCTCTCTACCCGGGCATCCCGGCAACTACCTCGACCGGCTGCTGCTCTTCAAGAGCCTGAAGACCGAGGAGGAGGTGGCTAAGACCATGTCGGCGGAAGGCGGCCTCTCGGAGTCAACTGTAGGGTACAGTATTGGACTATGGCACCTGCTAAGCGGGCGTCCGGACAAGGCTCGCGAATATTTCAAGAGAGCCGTCGCAACCAACTACAGTGTCTCCTGGGGGTATCGGGCGTCGGAGGCTGAATTAAAGCGCATGCGCTGAATCAGATTTCTCGGGGACAATCACCGAAATCCTTTTGGGCTTGGTAAAGCACCGGAAGCAGCCACGAACAACACGAATCAAAAACAGCCACCAATTTCACGAATTGCACGAAATTGCAGCCGACCACTCAGGTTCCGTGCAATTGGTGGAATTCGTGGCTGATTCTTCAATGCCGCCGGAACAGCCGAGCTTTGTCGCATCTCACCGCCAGAGCCGGTGGTTTACCTTAATGGAATTACCTGCCAAAACCATTCCGTTTGAAATTCGTGCTCAGAAATCTGCTTGCCCTCGGTACTCACTCAAGATAGAAATGCTCAAGAGTCAGGCGCTGCAGCCGGACCTCGATTGCAGAAGGCGTCTTATGGACTGTCCGCAAAGATGATCGCACCACTATCGGATGTATCCTCAGGAGTGTCACATGAAAACGCACATTTCATTATTGCTCATCTTCATCCTTGCCCTGTCTCCCCTGGCCTCAGTCGCGCAGAAGGGACTGAAAGCCGAGCGGACTGCAGCCGCGAATCTCGAAGCCAAACCGGCATTCGACCTCAGCATCGACAGCATTATGCGCGGAAATGGCTTGTACGGGTATGAGCCGCGCGCGGTACGTTGGTCGTCCGACAGCCAGAAGATCTACTTCGAGTGGAAGGCTGCGACGGACCCGCGCGAGAAAGATTGGGACACCTGGGTGGTGAGCCGTGACGGCGAAGAGCTGCGCAAACTGAGCGAGGAAGAAGCCAAGGCTGCTCCGCCGATGATGTCCGGTGGATTCGGCGGATTTGGCGGAGGTGGCAGGGGCGGCGGCGGTGGCATGGATCGCACCAGGGATAAGAAGTGGGGCGTTTTTGCCGAGAACGGCGATCTGGTGCTTTACGAGGTGGCGACCGGCAAGCGGCGCAAGCTCACGATCACTACCGAGTCTGAATCCAGCCCACGCTTTACGCGCGACGGCCGGCACGTAACCTTCGTCCGTGCGAACAACCTCTACAGGATATCGCTCGATTCCGGCGAAATTGAGCAGCTCACCGACATCCGTTCAGCCAGTTCTACTCCGGCTGCCGGCGGGCCTCCCGCCGGACCGACAGGTGGCTTCGGGATGGGCCGCGGCGGCGCCGCCGCAGCGGCTTCCGGCGACCAGCAGCAGAGGGGCACAGAGAGCCAGGAGTACCTGAAAAAAGAAGAAAGAGAACTGCTCGACGTCATCAAACGCCGGGCGGCTAAACGCGAGGAAGACGCGGCGAAGCGCAAGAAGCAGGCCGATGCCGAGCGCAAGCCATACACGCTTCAAGGCCGGCAGACGGTCATGGGCTTTCAACTGGCGCCCGACGAGAAATACGTGATTGCCGGTATTAACGAGCCGGCGGAAGGCAGCAAATCGTCGATCGTGCCGAATTACGTCACCGAATCAGCCTACGTCGAAGACATTCCTGGCCGCGGGAAGGTCGGTGATACCCAGGGGCGGTCGCGAATGGCGATCGTCAATGTAAAGACCGGCGATCTCAAGTTCGTGGAAACGGGATTGAAGCCGCTGACGGATCCGGCGGCCGCCAAGACTGATGCAGCGCCACCCGTAAAGCCTGACGATGGAGCCCTCAACGGCGAAGCAACACCGACGGCAACCCTGGCAACCGAATCCTCCAATCCCGAAGATGCGCCAGGCCAAGCACAAACGCCGGCACGCGCGCAGCAGGGAACCGGGGCACAGTCCGGGCAGAGTGGGCGTCGGCCCGCAGCCCCGCCCGAGCGCGACGTGACTCTCTCAATGCCCGTCTGGTCTGAGGACAGCAAGCGTGCGGTCCTGATCGCCCGGTCCGCCGACTTCAAGGATCGCTGGATTATGGCGCTTGATCCCGATGCAGCGAAGGCACGGATTCTATTTGCCGATCACGATGACGCTTGGATCGGTTCGCTGGGTTCCGGAATGTTCGGCTGGATGAAAGACGATCAGACAATCTACTTCCAGTCCGAGCGTACCGGCTACGCGCATCTCTACACGATCTCCTATGACGGCGGCGAACCGCGCCCGCTAACAAGCGGCAAGTGGGAGATTCTGAGCGCCGTGCTCTCCGACGACAAGACGAAGTTCTACCTCAGCACCAACGAAGGCTCGCCTTTCGAGGTGCATTACTATTCGATGCCGGCAAGCGGCGATGAACGAACCCGTATCACCTCCATGACCGGCCATCACAATGTGACTCTCTCGCCTGACGAGAAGTTACTGGCGGACATATATTCTTTTTCGAACCGCCCCCCCGAGCTGTTTGTGCTCGAGAACAAAGCGGGATCCGAAGCTAAAAAGATTACTTCTTCGCCGCTCGCCGAGTTCTGGAACTACCCGTGGGTCGATCCGCCCATCGTGCAGGTTCCCGCGCGCGACGGGGTGATGGTACCGGCACGGATGTACAAACCAAAGAACTGGAAGCTCGGCGGCCCGGGTGTCATCTTTGTGCATGGCGCCGGATATGCGCAGAACGTGCACAAATGGTGGTCGTCGAACTCACAGGTGTACCTGTTCAACCACTTCCTGATGGAACACGGCTACCTTGTGCTCGACGTGGATTACCGCGGCTCGGCCGGCTATGGGCGCGACTGGCGCACCGCTATCTTCCGGCATATGGGCGGCAAAGACCTCGACGATCAGGTTGACGCCGCCAAGTGGATGGCGAAGGAACAGGGGGTGGACCCGAAGCGCATAGGCATTTACGGCGGCAGCTACGGAGGATTCATGACGCTGATGGCAATGTTCAATGCGTCCGACGTCTTCGCCGCCGGCGCGGCTATGCGCCCCGTCACCGACTGGGCCCATTACAACCACGGCTACACCGGCAGCATCCTCAACCTGCCCCAGAATGACGCGGAGGCATACAAGCGCTCGTCGCCGATTTATTTTGCCCAGAACCTGAAAGGCGCATTGTTGATCTGCCATGGCATTGTTGATACCAATGTCTTTTTTGAGGATACGGTGCGGCTGGTACAGCGGCTGATCGAGCTGAAAAAGGAGAACTGGGAACTGGCCGTCTATCCGGTCGAAGATCACGGTTTCGTCGAGCCGACAAGTTGGTCCGACGAGTACAAGCGCATCTTCAAACTGTTTGAGACCAATCTGAAGAAGCCGGCGCCGTCTGAACCGGCTGGAAGGTCGCGCGCCGCTTCCAAAGGTTAGGCACAAATCGGTGTCAGGTGCTATTTCACCATTTTCCGGAAATGAGAAGGCGGGGTCAAAACTATATAAGCGATGACATGCCCTCTCGGTATCGTCCTCGCAGGCTGTGTGCACCATATATCCAGCAGAGTGGCATACCTGGAACAGATGGCGGTTTAGAAGGCTCGATCGCAAGCGTAAACCCGGGCCGGTTCTATTAACTTGGGAACACGGTAGCCTGGCACCATTATTATTACCGCATGGCGAGTATAATTGCAGAAGCTAAAGGGAGATGAGATTGCAGACTGGTTGCACTAACGATTGACGATCAAAGAATCAGTAGCGGATTTCAGTTGTCAAGCTATCAATCCCAACGAGTTTAGCGGAGTTATTGCCGCGCAGCAGGAGACAGCCAAAAGGATGCGAGCAGATTCGCCAGATCTTGACGAAGTTCGCAGGATAGTGCGCGCGGGACTGCAAGGATACCGAGCACAACTTTACCTTTACGGATCCTGGGCTTCCGGGAATGCTACCCGCGCCTCCGACATAGATGTCGCTGTTTTGCCACAGGAGCCAATTCCACATGATTTGCTCTCTGCTATTCGCGAGGCTCTGGAGGAGAGTCGGCTGATATATCCGGTCGATCTGGTGGATTTATCGGAATCTTCCGCGGACTTTCGCGAACGAGTACTGCGCGAGGGGGTACCTTGGAACGATTAAAGGAGCGGCTCGCCGTCGCGAGGCAGGCCCTGCAAACGCTGAATCAGGTCCTCGAGGAGCCGAAGTCGGCCATTGTGCGCGATGCTTCCATTCAGCGATTTGGATACACCTTCGAAGCCATCTGGAAGGCTGCGCAGCTGTACCTGAGAGTCATGGAGAGCTTGGAACCCGGCTCTCCGAAGTCAGCCATACGTGCGTCGTTCCGGGTCGGATTGCTGAGCGAACAGCAGACCCGCGAGGCTCTTGTGATGGCGGATGATCGGAACTTGACCGTCCACACCTACAATGAGTCACTCGCAGAGCAGATCTACTCGAGGTCCCACGGACATGCGTCCCTGATGGGCGCATGGCTCAATGCTATGGAACAGGGACTCCGGCAAGGTTAGCCCGTCAATAACCGCCAAGAAAGTTCATTCAAATCACAGGTCCCCCGCTGTATCGATCTTCATCGCTAGTCTTCTGGGGAAATCTTGCGGGGGCAGGAAAAAGCTCTTAGCCGGGATCGGAAACCGATATGCTTTGCCCTTAATCGTAGCAAGGGATTTTGACACAAGGCGTTCATCAACACGGGTTCCGCAAGGAGCGCCAGGAGATCTGATTGAATACCGAGGGAATCAAGATTGACGCGAACATCGTCCGCCTGGTCCGAGGGCTCAATGCCCTGCCCGGCGTCGACACCTTTTCAAGCTGCGGTGGTCACGAGAACCCTACGCAGGGCCAGGAAGGACAGGGAGAGTTTCAGGTCAACTTTCACCTGACCCAGAATCGAAGGGGATGGAAATCGCTCAAGCTGATTCAATGGGCGATTCAACAAACAGAGGCAGATTTGGACGGGAAGATCCGCCTGCAGGTTTGGGTCGATCCGGGCGAGGATGAGAACGATCCAAGAGCGGCCATCCTGTGCTTTGAACTGCGGGGAAAGGACACAAATCCGGGCGAGCTGGCGGAGATCCTCGAGCGGCTGGCCGTACAACAACATGATTGAACAGGGAAGATTTGGGACGCTTCCCATCTGGCCCGCCAAAGTGGACCGCTTTTCCGCCGCCACCGACAGTTCCGGATTGGGGAAAATGGGGACACCGTAGCCTGGCACCATTATTCCTTGAAAGCGTGTCTCTGTCTTTGGTGGCCTTTTACCCTCATGCCTGCTTCGGCAGGGTTGTGCTAATCTATCCGATGGCAGCGTTGCCTCGAGCTGTGGGGAATCGGAAAAACGTACATGCCACGCATCACGAATATCCCGGGCCCTTACAGATTCTTCTTTTACAGCTTCGACTGCAACGAGCCCATGCACGTCCACATTCGAAGAGAGGACATGGTATGCAAGTTCTGGTTGGAGCCCGTCGAATTGTGCTCTAACCAAGGTTTTCCGGCGCACGAACTCACCACCATCCGCAATGAGATTCGTGCCAACCTGGTCAAGATCATTGAGGCATGGCATGAGCACTGCGATTAGTATCGAACCGCGCGTCAAGGCGGTGTCGGTGGCCGATGACCGCATCACTTTTGAACTAATAGACGGTCGGACGATAAGTGTGCCCTTGGCATGGTCCTGGCGCCTGTCGAATGCCACTGAAGAGCAACGAGCGCACTACGAGATTATCGGTGATGGCCAAGGAGTCCATTGGCCTGAAATCGACGAAGACCTCAGCGCCCAGGGCATGCTGACAGGTATGCCTGCCCGCCGGCCCAAGACCTAGGACGGCAGAAAATATGGGGGCGTCCCCACTTTTCCACGCCAAAGTGAACCGGTTTGCCACTGCCACCGACAGTTCCGGATTGCGAAAAATGGGGACACTGTAGCCTGGCACCATTATTCTCATCAATTCCAGCTGTTGGGATTTGCTACCCAACCCAAGCTCGTGCATTCCCAGGCGTCTGATTCCTGTTCCGTCCCAACGGCGCAGGACACCACCAGCCATTGCGTGATCGTTCGCGTTGCGACGCTAACCTATCCGTCCGGCTGCCCCATCTTCCCCAGTTACACCCTGGGGGTGATACTCCGCGGCGAACGGCGCACGTGTGTGCTTAAGCACATGTTCACGGCCATGACCGGGAGTGTGTGTATGAGCAGGAAACGATTCGATCTGGAAAAGGGACGGCTCTGGGAGAAAACAATTCGCGGGGCGGCGCGCAACAGCTGCGGTCGGCTGCACGCAAACTTATCACCCTACTGCGATCACGCAACGAATGTACCTCGCTTATCGCATACTGAAGTGTGCTGCGGGAGGGCTGCAAGTCGTTGAGAGCATTGGTGGGCCCAGCAGGACTCGAACCTGCGACCCGCTGATTATGAGTCAGCTGCTCTAACCAACTGAGCTATGGGCCCATCTACTTGGTAGAATTCAATTTAGCAGCTACACCCTCTTGGGCTCCCTCGGCAGGTGTAGTGAAAATCGCAGGAGATTTTTCCGTAAGCATCTCGACGGCCTCTCTGAGGTGCCCTTCGCTGAGAAGAACATAGCGCCGGATCATCTTTGACTCCTTCCAGCGCCCCAGGGCTTGACGCGACCTGTCCCCTGCGCCACGCATCCCCAGCCGGCTTGCGAACGTACGCCAGGGAGGGTATGCGGCGTAACGTTGGCAAGGTTAGCATGCTTGCAGGCGTTGGTAAAGGCAGTTCGGATCGACCTGAATGGCTGGTCGCTCCGGTTCACAAAGACCCATTCGCCATTGGCCGTCGCTTTCAGCCTGGCCAGCGCCTTGATCACCTTGCGGTTGATTGGAAGAGCATCCGTCTGCTTTCCCTTGGCCTAGGCGGCTTCCACGGTGACAAAGCCCCTCACGAAGTCGACATTCTACCACCGAAGGGTCAACGCCTCAGCCAAGATCCGCGATCGCGCCAAAGTGGATCTGTTGTTTCATGACAGACCCTTAGGGCTCGCGCAAGAATTACTTGGCATTTTGCTGCTGGCCCCCAGGCCCGCTGGCGAGACGCGAGCGACGAGCTATACCCGAGGTGGTATGTGAGGAGCGAGCAACAAAGCCAGCGGGCCTGCGGGC
>Ga0315279_10002668_pt1 | contig 26288 bp, 40 predicted proteins | sample YL17G06_20_MG_FD_203694 | JGI IMG/M metagenome (GOLD analysis project Ga0315279, IMG submission 203694) | Sediment microbial communities from Yellowstone Lake, YNP, Wyoming, USA - YL17G06_20 | ecosystem: Environmental > Aquatic > Freshwater > Lake > Sediment | place: USA: Wyoming | collected... | reverse complement strand
TCCGTCTTTTTGCTATTTCTTTATCCCAATCAGTTTCTAATTGTTCATCTATCTTATTTTGTTCTGCTTTACTTCGCTTTGGCATCGTTTGTAATTTAATCGAGCTTTTCGCTTTCATTTTATCACCTTAAAGTTTCTGATAAATCATCCCAAGCATCTCTATTATCGCCCCTAAAGATACTAATTCAAAATCGGCAACAAATCCACCGTATAAAACCATTAAAAAGCCACCTAACATAAACAATAAGGTAGTTATATCATTCATTACCATCCTGTTCGCTTTCGTCATTTGCTCACGTCCTTGATTTTCTGCTCTAATTTTAATATCATGTTCCAAGCATGTTCATATCTGCCTCGCTCATATTCGGAAAGCGGAAGAATATATGTTTCAATCATCTTCTTTATTTTCTTTAGCTCTTTCAGCACTTCCTCGAGGGTTTGCTTTCTGACTTGTTGCCTAAGAACTTTCTCATGCATTAAACATATTTCATCAACATTACTCATCTTTGCTCAACTCCCTAAATCTCCAAACATGAACGATATTTACCCCTATTTTATTACTACCATTTTTCAATCTCTTTAAACCTTCTTTCAAATGGTATCGACAAAAACCATTATAATAGTTCCATTTATGCTTCGGGTCGTCCCTATAAAACCTTTCGACTTCAACAATATACTCGCTAAACTTCTCACAAAAATCATCTTCTCTGCGAAGGAACAAACAAAAGATAGGCAACTCTCTATGCTTTAAATTAGAAATAACTCTCGTTTTCTCCTCAAGGTCTTTTAACAGCGTCTCATAGTAAAGAGCTTGGTCTTTCTTGCCTTGCCCATAACCGACATCGTGTCCTCGTTTATACCATTCTCGCCTTACCCCACTATGCCTATCGCTTTCTTCTTTAATTCCGTCTTTCTTGCCTTGCTCGTAAATCTTCTCTAACCATTCGCAATACTCTCCTTTATGTGGACAATTAAACGCACTTTTAAGTATATCTTCCATTTTGCTTTTCGCTTTCATTTATTTCGTCTCCTTTTTTGACACCATCTTGCTTCTACGCTTGTTTTATGCATTACTGGACAATCATCATGCATCCATATTATTCTCTCTAACTTTAATGGTCTGTGATATGTGCTTTTCGCTTTCGTATCTGGCACTATCCTCAATATCTTCCCCTTCTTTGAAAACACGCATTTTAACACTTTCGCTTTCTTCATTTCAAATCACCTTTAGCCTCTCGATATATCTAATGGAAGAATCGATTATAGACGACTTGCCATAACTCAATCTTTTCCTTTTGAGATAGGCGATGACATTATCGTATGCCTTGTCCATTCCGACTGCAATCCCCTGCTCGTGTGCTTCTCTCGTGTTTGTGAATATCGGGAAGTTCATCTCATTCGCCTCTTATTTTCTTCATCGACAGTTCATAGATGTCGGGATGCTCTTTCTTCCAATTATTGAAGACATCCCGCCTCAACTCGACATACCTCTTGTGGTATTTTTTTCCGTAGTCGCTTCGGTTGAACTTGTGCTGATTCTCCAAGAGTGCCTTGCCCTTGCATTCTGGCGAACAGTATTTGCTGTTAGTCCTTTTTTCGAACTCCTTCTCGCATATCGAACATTTCGCTGTTTTCATTTCTTATCAACCTCTCTTATTTGTTTTTTCAGCAAAGCAATCTCCAACTGTTCTTCCAACTTATGCTTCTCTGATGGTTCGTATTTTCGCAGAGAGTCATTCACCATCTCCATAAAATTAATCGCCGAATACGACATACCGCTACCTTTTTTTCCGAAGATTGTTTTCATATCCTCTTCATCTCTGTGAGTATCTCTATCAACTTATCCAACTCGGCGATAGGCAAATCTATCCGTATCCATGATTTCCATTTTGCCGTATCGGTCTTCGGATACGCTATCTTCTCCTCGTGATAACCGCCCATCAAGACCAACTCCACCTGCTTCCCGTATTTCTCCGTGTCTATCAGTTTAATCCGCAGAGAGTTCTTGTCCTCGTTGTTCTGACCAGCATAAAATACCGTGTCCTTCGTCACTTTGGTCGGATAGCACGATGCACTATCGACTGCCACGCTTCCGAATGAAATCGAAAGCGGAACTTTCCTGTCGTTCATCATTCCGTTCATTGAATCACCCGTCTAAATCTTGACGATACTGCTATTTATAACTATCGTCTATTGTTTCTTCGCTTCTTCCTCTTTCCACAGGTCGAAGTCATGCTTCAACTCTTCGAGGCTGAACCTGTCCATCCTGTCATAGATAGCACCGAAAAGAAAAAACGCCTTCAATCCAGACAGATACTCTGGCATTTCCATGTGGTCGAGAAGAAACTTAGTCATCTCTCGTTTCAGTTGTGCCTTGTTCATGGTTTCACCTTTCCTATTGCACCTATCTGTTTCAGACCATACAGACGAACATCAACGCCCTCGAAGATGTCTGCCCACGCATAGAGTTGTAGTTCTGCTCTGACCTCTTCTCGAAGTTCAGCATCCGAACAGCCGTATTTCTTTTTTAGTTTATCCCAATGGTCTTTGTATGACAACAGGTCGTATCGATGATTAACGCAGTCTGCCATGTCACTCGACCTCTTTATAGAACCCTTCTTGGGTGGCTGTTTTCCACACTTCAATAGTGCTTTCTATCTGGTGTAGTGCTGATGCCAACTTCTGCGACATCGTTTCGTTCTCGTTGAAAGCGTGTGCCGTATCGACTCCAACCCAATCGCCGTCACGGAAAGTCGGATGTCCCAAAAAAGTGTCGGACAAATTCTGGCTTCCTTTCAGTTCGACATAGGCGTTGAAGTGGCATCGCTTCTTCCACTCTTTCGCTTTCTTTCCTTTCAGTAGCGAAGTCCCGACAGGCAGTTCCATGCTGACCAATCTGACTTCCACTAACTTGTCATAGATGCGAAACTTTGACCACGCCTTGCTTGTTGCGTTATCAAAGAACCCATCCGTTTCGTAATCTGTCATGTTTTATCACCTACTATCTTTATGGACATACCCCTTTATATACCTATTGTTTAGAACGATTGATATGGTCATGGAAAGCTTTATATAGTAGTTTGTTTTGGCATAGCGATTTTGTTTAACCCTTCTTTTCCATAGTGGTCAAATGCGTGATAAAACTTCCTTAATCTTGGCACGACCTTCCTTTGACACAGACCAGCATCTCCAACACTCGTGGCATATCTTTAGTGTCCGTAGCAACGCTTTTTCCGAGAGGCTGTAATTAGTGCCATGCCCACGAGGTCGAGTCGGTGCATAGACATAATGGACTACCCTGCCACAGCGAGAGCAACGCTTCCCCCGATAGACGATTTGATGCCAGAAAAAACCGTCATTCAACCAGCTAATTCCCTCATGCTGTGGCTGTGATTGGCTATCGATAGACGGCATAAGGTTATTGCACCCCTTCATTAGTGATAGGCTTTGCTTCGCTGGTGAGAGCAGACCAATTCTCTATGGTTCGTTGGTCGTTCAGCCAAGCATCGACAATCGTCTGTTTTTCATTCGACATAATAAATCACTATAAGCATATTATATATTCATTATTGATTGTATTATACTATGAATGGTGGATACGATGTCACCCCTGTCACGCATCATTTTCTATTAAATACTTTTATAAATATAATATATATACAACTTTTTAGTTTGTATTGGAAAGATATAGAAAAACATCGATGACAAGGGTGACATGTGTGACAGTTGTATGATAAATATATTTATTTATAGATAATTAACGAAACCTCCTTCGATATTTGTCGAATCGTTACCAACAATAGATTCGTCTTTTGTCGATAATGTCGTAGTATCTAATTGTTTATTATCATCAACTTCCCTCAATTTTATACCACGCCAAACTCTGAACCTAACATTTCCTTCCCCTCTAACCTGACCTTCTTCCAAAGGTTGAACTGCCTCTTTCAATTTAGCGGAGAAAGTGTTGCTCGGCATAGTCGGATAGTTATTCTTCTGGCAATATAATATGAAATTTTGATATAATGTGTCCTTTGTGACTTGTCCATCTGTGTCCGAATCGATACAATCTATCACAAACGCCTTGACGGGAGAAGCCAGACGGATGTAGCGTTCTCGCATCTCGTCTGTCGTCTGGGAGAAAGAGAAGTCGCCCTTTTCGAGTAGTCGCGTAAGACCATCCAACGCCATATTGAGCAGTCCAGAGAGTTCTCCTTCCGTGACCAGCGTTCCTATAATGTTCTTATCCGCCTTGTCACCCTCGAACTTATTCGGAAAGTTTATTATAACCCAGCGTCTGAAAAAAGCACCTGTATCGTCTTTGGCATCTGGCACTTGATTGCATGAGAAAATAAATTTAGCGTAGTTTGTGAAGTTCGTGAAACCACCGAATTTTTTCTCGGCAGATATGACATCATTTCCTGTCATCATCTTGAATGTCCCCGTGTGCTGAATTGCCTCACTTGGCAGGTCTGCATAGAGGTTGGCGAGTTTATTGATGAGAGAAGTCAGCGAGAACCTGTCCTTTGTTATCCGTTGCAATGGGATACTTATTATATTATCCCGACCAAGAAAGTTCTTGACGACATTGATTAAAGTCGATTTTCCATTTGCACCATCTCCGACCAACATGAACGACTTATGAATAGGCATATCACGATAGAGGCAATAGCCAATCATCTCTATCATGTTTTCCAAGTCTTCTTGCGACATGACCTCACCGAAGAATTTCATGATGTTCGGACACATTGCATCTTTGTCGTATTTCACAGGCAGTCTGACTTTGAGGTGGTAGTCTGGTGACCATTCAGTAAGTTCTTTGGTTTCAATGTTCAGCACCCCATTCGCCAGACAGATGAGGTTTTTTTCCTCATCGAACTCCTGCGAGGACATACATTTTCCTTCAACATAGGCGTTCAGTTCGCTTAAATAAAAATTCCTGAATTTCTCTGGAAGATAGGCGGAAACGAAATTCTTTATGATGTCCTGACCGCCTTCCAGCCAGATTCCATCCTGATAATAATAAATAGTCTTGTCGCCGACCACCCTGCTGAACCTGAATTTCTTTGTGATTTCTTGGAAAGCACCTTCTGGATACCAGCGAAGTTTGTCATCCTCATCCTTATAGAAAAAGTTCTCTGGATTTATTTTCTGTGCCATTTTTTCGAGTATCTTCGGTTCATCCTGATAAGTTTCGATGTCCTTGTCTGTATATCCGCTTGATAGAATCCTCTTTCGCTGTTCCTCCTCTATCTTCTGTTCGAGTTCATCTGGATTCATATCTTTCTCCCAATCATTTTTCCAAAGTCCTCTTTACTACACTCAAATCCGATTACTTCATCATCTTCTTTTCTTGTGAATATTTTATTGCCTTTACTATGTCCAAGAATGAGTGCCAAATAATTAAGCCATGCTTCTTTTACAATGGGATTAGGAAAAATAACACGCATCAGTCCCTGTGGGGTTTCATAGATATTAGGAATCATATCTTTGACTTTAAACCGCATCTCCAAGTGCGTTTTATAATGGCAGTTCCAACAAAGAGTCTGGATATTTTCTGCTGAATTATTTGTTTTATCCCTATCTTTATGATGACCGATGAGAAGAATCCTTTCAGAATTTCCACATAATTCGCACTTATCCTTAACAAACTTCCTATAATTTATCGTCATAGTTTTCCTCTTTGATTTCGTTCAGCCGTAGGACTGTTGAAACATGAAGGATAAAAGTCGCACCGTCACGAAGAGTGGTCACGGCGAGATGGCTTCCGTCAAAAGAAGAGAGCAGACCCCTGATGATTTTCTCGTTTCCACTATCTTGGAATTGAATCTTGACCTGTCTTCCGACAAGATTTTTGATAGAATCTTCCACCGACATCACATCACTATTTCTTTTTGAACAATCAAGTATAAATTATAATATGTTCGTCAGATGTCTAACATACCATCTGACAACGCTTCCTCTATCTCCTTTTTCTTACTTTTCTTCTCTCTCCTCTCCTGCTTCTCCACTTCCTTGACTATCGATGCTTCAAAGCCCAATTTTCCTTCTGGAACTTTGGACATTAATTCGGTTATTGAACCATACCTCTTCGTCTGCCATTCAAGTTTCTTCTGTTCATAGGCATCCGACAGAGCATCCGATGGTTTTTTGAAGGTCACGAACTTGGTTATCTCCAACTCGCCTGATGCCTTCCTTTTCAGAGGATAGTGCGGTTGTATCTCCCCAGAAATCGGATTCGTGGACATCTCAATCAGTTTGAAATAAGCCATATTCTTGCGGTAGTCTATGTGGTCTGCGATGAGAACGAAGTGAGTTAGCTGTCGTGCTTGCTTTTCGAACCAGCCGAGAGATGGAAGTGTGAAAATCACAATCCAATTTAGGCTACGAAAGGATTGCGAGAGAAGTCCGAGAACCTTGTTGTGGAACGACTGCCACGCCCTCGCCGAGTATTGGACACCCGCCTCATCCACGAGAATCACAGAACCCGCTGGTAATTTCCTGACTCCTTTCAGATGGTCATCGATGAGTTTCAAGAATTCGTATGGTGTGAAGCAAACCCTATCGATGGAGAAATCCTTGTCGAGCATCTCCCCAAGCCGAAGACCGCCATAGGATTTTCCAGAACCCGTTTCCCCGACTATCGTCAATATGGCGTTCTTGTTCAGCGAGATTCTTTTTCGTATCGTATAAACGAATGAATTCTGTATCATTGTGACTGCGTTATCGGAGTGTCCTGCAATTCTTTTCCTTCCTCGTCATAGTCGATTCCGTATTTCGCTGGGAAACGATTAGCTCTCTTGAGGCATCGCATGATAGCCCGTAATTTCTTTTTCGCATATCGTTGATGGACACGGATGGCTATGTCAGAGTTGTGCCTTTTTTTCTGCGTGTCATAGGCGGTGTTCTGGACTTCCAAATCTTCCCGCTTGATGAGTTCCTGTATCTCCTTGTCGTAGAGTTCGTCATGGTCGATGGTCGTTTCTATGTCCAGAATCTCGATGTTCGCCAGAGTCTTTTCGATAGCTTCCTCGCCACGAACATCCTGTGCGATTCTCTGTATCTGTTCGAGAATCAACTCCTCGTAATTGAGGGGTCTGGAAGAATAGCCCATCACTCTGCTGTTGTCCATCTTATCCCAATATCAATCCTATCACGAAAGCGACAAGAATGAACATAGCCAGATAGAGTTGCTTGTCCTCTTCCCTTTCAATCTGCTTGATGAGTTCTTCCTTGTCCAATTTCCTGTATAGGTTTAAAATGTCCGTTCTCATTCAAATCACTATGCTGTGAAATTCTGTGCGACTGGTGCGACATATTGCCCAGCCTGATACATTTTTTCTATTGTCTCTGCGTGTGTCATGAAGACATTCAGCCTGTCCAGCGACACCATCAGGATAATCGCTATCGCCAGACCTAATAGAATAATACCAATATAAGGCACTATCTTGTCCCAGATAGACAGCTTCTTCATGTATTTTATCTGGGAGTCTTCCAACTGATACTTATAGAAGAGTTTCTGTTCCTGTGTTATAGGCTGGTAGGCGTATTGAGTCTTGTCCAAATCTTCCAGAATCTTTTTCTTGATGATTAGCGGGAAGAACTCGTTGTCTTCCGTCATGACGAACTCGCAGATGACATTGCCAGAGGAAGTCATGAACTCGGAAATCATCTTCGGCGGTGTGATGTCGCCGTAATCAACGGTTTCAAAAATCTCCGTGCCGTCTGCCTTGCTGACTCTCCTGCCTCGTGTATCGACAGGTTCGTAACCATTCGCCCTTACTTCCCAGACTCGGATTCTTGTCGGAAAAAACCTTCTTGCCATTGGTATCCCTCTGGCGAACATGGGCTTTCCGAACTGCTTGACCGCAATGAGAAGAACGATATAAGAAATGAAAGGCAGAGTGCATAGCCAGAAATAAGGACTCCAGATGATAGGCATGATGTCCATGTGTTTATTATATATTATGTTGTATTTAAAAGTAGTCGGTTATCGTGAAGTTGATTCCCTTCTGTATCTTAAAGGCTATGAGTCTTGTGGCTTTGGTATAAGTGATGTTCTGCGTGTCTGCGATATGCTGGACAAGTTCCTTGAATTCTGGTGACACCCTCATCATCGAAGACCTGTATCTCATGCCTCTCCTCTCCTCTGCTGTTGTCTTGCACGGCTTCTGTTCTCGAATATCCTGAATATGAAGACGATGACTATCATGACAGCGAATGCCCAGATAATCAGTTGGATGACATCGCCCATCGAGAGCATCATGCCAGAGGCGTTGAATACGAATGTCGAGGTAATGCCAGAACCCAGACTTCCTATGAAGAGCAGAAGATTCCCAAGTGCTATGAGTCCGATAATCAAGAACACCATCGAGAACCCGACCTTCGGTATGTCGTATTCATCCTCTTCCTTCGGTCTTGTTATCTGGAATAACAGAAGCATGACAATGATAGTGAAGATGAAACCAGCGATGACCATATTGCCGTAGCCAGAGTCTATCGTCTTGCACCGACCATAAACCGCATCACATCCATAGTCGCAGGTCGAAGTCGAAGTGTAATTATAACAGTCCGCATCGCAAATCGTGGTATTGACCATTATCTGATTGCTGTCGATACAGGTCGAACCCACAGCAAAGGCGGAATATCCGATACCCCAAAAGAACAGCATTGCAACCAGATATTTCAGTTTCATTCAAATCATCTCGGAGAGCATATCATATTATTTCCCATTTTGATACACACCATGTTCGAGGTGTAGTTATAGACATTGTTCGTGGTGTTCGTAGTCAGATTATAGACATTCGTGATATTATAGGCATTGGTGGTATTGTATGCGGTATAGTTGTTATAGAAATTCGTGACATTGCTGAAATTCTGCGTCAAGTTTCTTGTCGTGTATTCCCAGACTTGCTGTGCAGTCGTGCCACTTCCAGATGAGCAGTTCGCACAATAAATAGGCGAAGTGACATTAGTTATATTACCGCTTGATGTGACGACTTTAAAGTCAAATCCACTTAATGTCCTTGTCCCATAAGACCAGATATTGGAAACATCTGTGAGTGCTTTTGTCCCATAACTCCAAACATCCGAAGCAAAGCCAAATGCTGAGAGTGTCCTCGTTCCATATCCCCAGATGTCCGATACGAGAGTCCCGAAAGACGAGAGAGTCCTCGTTCCATAATTCCAGACACTTGCAGGAATCGAATCTATCGTCTTGTTCAATGTCGTGTTTGTCTGTCCAGCAAGGGCGTTGATGATGTCTATTTTTGTTTCCATCGGGGATTTGTTCTGCGTGGTGTTTATCTGCTGGAGATACGGGATGGATTGGTCGGTTGATTTATTCGTTGTCATATTAATCTGTTGCCCATACCACATCGCCCTATAAAGCGTGTCGTTCTGGTTGCTATCAAGACCAGCACTCGATGTCAAAGTCCTTGTGACATAAGACCATACATTACTGACATCGGAGAGAGTCCTTGATGCTACCGCCCAGACCCCGCTATAATCTGATAAAGTCCTACTCGCATACGCCCAAATATCAATGACCAGATTGTTGAATGTCGTGAGGTTTCTGACTCCCGTATAGTTCCAGACATTCTGCGAGATGTTATAGGTCGCTGGAACGATGGTCTGGTTCAAGGTGGCATTGCTCTGCTGTGCATACACCATCGTGTTATAAAGCGTCTGATTCTGGTTCACATCCAATCCACCGCCTGTGCCAGATGCGAATGTCTTGACCAAGAAGGTGGTCATGGCTGTGACATTAACCCCGTTCTCTGTCGTGTTGGCAAAGAGCATGAATGTCCCGTTGTCGTTGGCAGAAAGCGTGTGGCTTGCATAATAATAGAGTCCTGCCTTGAACTGCACCATATTGGCTGTGCTTCTCTCATTCCTGTTGGCATCATATACATAAATGGTTATGGTTTTTCCGCTTATGCCTGCACCCGAACTGTTCCTTACCTGTGCCCAGAAGATTGGCGTGCTTGATGGTTCATGTTGCATAGCTGTGCTTAATGTCAGAGGGTCGCTTCCAGCATACATAACATTCGTTACGGGTGGTTCGGAATAGCAGTCGAGGTGCATTCCCCATGTCTGACTGCTTTTCGTGTAGTTCGTGTTCCCTGTCCAATTCGCCACGATAGTATAGTCGTGTTCGCATTGATACGGGTTCAAGACAGTATAGTTCATGAGAGGATTGTTCTGCGTATCCCATAGCCCCATAGTCCATGTCAAGTCGGTATAAAGCGTTATCGGGAACGTGTCTGTATTGAGTTTCGCCGTGAAGTTCGCAACGCTATTGTTGAAGAGAGTTTTCGCACCATTAGTCCCATTGATATATAAACTGATTGGCAGATAGGACTGATTGATTTGGTAATATTTCACGAAGTCAGTCGTGTTCTTATAGCCACCCGTGTCATTCGCATACCATTTGACATAATAGAAACCAGCACCGAGTTTGCCATAGTTGTAGTAGTATGAACTTCCGACATTTCCTGTCGCCGTATTGTTGGTCAGAGTCCCTGTGAAGTTATTTTCTATCCAGACCTTATCGACAGTCCCACCATCGGTCACAGTCGCATTGAACTGATACTGCTGTGTCGAGGAATAGTTTGTCGCATTTGTCACATTCCATTTCCATCCGTTGATATTCGGTATTGTCGTATCCCCACCCGTAACCGACATAGAAGAAATGGAAGAATAGATAAAAGTAGCAGAAGTATTCTGTGCCATGCATCTAAAATTATTCCCGCTACTTACGACTTCCCCCCTTATTGTAAAGTTTGTCGTTTCTACCTCAACTGTTCTTAAATATTGTGGATTTGCTGTATTATTAAAAGAAATATTAACCGCCCTGTTCGTAGCGTTCAGATTTATCCACCCGCCGACTGTCCCGTTGGCATACTGCAAAGATACATTATACAGTTGAGCAGTTCCAGTCCCGCTTATCGTTGTCGTGCAGGTTATATTGTCCAACTGACCTTGTGCAATATCCGACACGCTACCGATTGATATGGTAGCAATGACTTTGACAGGGTATCCACTCGCCAAAAGCAGACATAACGCAACGATAGGCAAAAGCCATTTCATTTTTTCAGCACCACCGAAATACCTACGAGTATCAGAGGAATGACAACTGCGAGAGCATCGACCAGACCTACCAGCGACAGCAATATCGAAACGAGGAACGCACCATACGAGGCGGTTCTGAACGCATCGATAGTTTCGAATCGGTTGGAGATTATGAATGATATTATGAACACGCTGACTATAATCATGTATCCGAACCAATTATTCGATGCGGTGTTAAGCCATTTGAACATATCGAACAGCGATGTGATTGACGAAATGTTCCCGACTCCTTCCGTGACATTGTATGGCATTACCATTAGGTTTCCCTCTTGAATATTATTGATACAATCTCGAATATAATAAACAGACCGATAAGTCCCACGATGACCTGCACGAACTGATAAGGCAGATGGAAGACATTCGTGATATACCCGACCAGACCTATAATCGTGTTAGGGATTATATCGACAAACAGGATGACTACTCCCCACATCATGTTCGTCACAGACCATATCACTTCGACTGTGCCTAACAGCCCTGTTTCATGCGACTTCATCGATTCCTGCTGTGCGGATGCGTTGCTGACCACTTCCGTGATGGAATGCTGTGCCAGATTCTGGATGTCGGTCATCTCTGGCGGAACGGTAGCCGTTGGATAATAGGTCGTCATCGAGGTATAGAAGAGAGTGCCGAACAATAGGACTGCCGAAAAGATTACTATGCCGAATGTGAATTCACGCATATTCATTTCAAACACGCATTCTCCATATCATAAATATCGTTAGTGCCAGAAGGATTCCGACAATGGAAAACTCCGCACCGCCAAAGTCCAGCAGTCCCAAGAATATCGACAGCACGAACCCTGCGAACCCCATCGCTATCCCTAACGCAGGTTTCCATATCCCCACGAAGAACATGAACATCACGATGAACAATGCCAGAACCACTCCGCCGTTCCTGTCAAGAGATGCTATCTTGCCAGACGACAGTCCGATGTTCGTATTGACATACCCATTCATGATGAGTTGCCCGACATCTCCGATATAGGCTGTGATGCTGTAATAGTCGCTTCTGACTCCTGTCAAAGCACCGAGATAGCAGGTGAATGTGCCTGATGTCCCCGTCTGCGTTTCATTGCACACATAGGTCGTCTGGAAAATCATGTCTTCCCTGACCTTCCATTCAATCTTCGTGAGTTTTCCGCTTCCATCGTTCCAATCACACGACAGGTATTTCGTGCTGTTGTCCCATGAGCAGGTCGCAGACATCTGGTTGAAGTAATAGAACAGCGAATAAAACTGCGTTGTGGTTCGCAGGGTGATGGACGAATCCTTGATGAAATAGTTCTCGTAGGTGTTCAGCAGAACGCCGTTCCTATCATAGAGCAGTATCCTATACGGCGTGTTGAACCATTCAAGATAGATGAACGCATCGCCTGTCCCTGTCGTCACGGCATCGGTCATATTGAAGTATCTGCCTTCCGTATAGTTGTATTTTTGAATCGTGACAAAGACATTCGGCTGGTCAATCCCTATCTGGTTCTTGATGTTGAAGCTGGTCAGAGTGGCATGGCTTGTGTTCAGCAGATAGACGGAGATGTTCTGCGACACATTGCTCAAGACCATGTTGTTCCAATTCCATCCCCTCTGGACATAATCCGATGTGTTGCCGTATAGAAGACTGACATTCGCATAGAACGATGCAGATGCTGGGGAGATGCACCATTCGATATTCGGTGCGTTCAAGACGACCTTTGAATAACTATGCACCACGTTGCCTCTCCAAATATCGACTTTCGCATAGTAGTTCGAACCGATGGCATAATCCCAAGTCTGCTCGTCATAGGTCATATAAGACAGCGTAGGATTAGAACCGCAGGCGATAAGACCGAACTGAACGATAGTTATATTGGCGGTTGTCGTTGTCATAGTCCTCGTCATCCCGCCAGAACTGACCACCATATACCAAGTATAGTTCTTTCCGAGAGATGCGACAGAGATAGTCCCTGTATTGAATGTGACGGAGTGGTTCGTGAGATTGCCCATCGTTCCGACATAGGTGGCGGTATGGTTGTTCGTTCCATCAAAGAGTTTCGCCGATACCACGCCGAGAGAACTCACATTCCATCCATAGAGATATGCAGTCACACTATCGCCCTCTAATACATTCGTTGATAACCAATCCGAACCATCTGGCGAATACGCATAAGTGACATTGTGCGTCTGACTGCTGGTGTTATAGAGAACCCCATTCCTCGTGTAATTCCAATAAAAATCTATCGCCGAATTATTTGTCAGAAGGAACGGCGTTGTGACATTGACTGCCCAGATATTTCCTCCAAGATTTGATGCTGAATAAAATGTGTTGTTATAGACCAGACCGATATTCGCATAAGTGACACCGCCGAAAGTGAAAGTGATGTTGAACGGGTATTTAGACAATTCATAGCCTGTCGCTGGATAGCCTGTCGTATATTCCGTGAGTGTCAAAGTCCTATTGGTCGTGGAGAATAGTTCATCGCTCTCGTTCCAGCAGGCGATGTTCCAGAGATAATCGCCAGCATTCGAAAAGTTGTGAGTGATTGTGTTGAGAGAATTATTGGCGATTCCAAGTCCAACCATAGTATTTGGTATGTTCCACCACATTGCCTCTTCATATATGTCTGGTAAAATACCATCAGATGGTCCTTGTTGTATTGATGAAAGCATAACCCAATCATTACCATCATAACAATAAGATGTGACATTCATATAGTGACCGTTATAATACCAATGATGACTATATAATTTAAATTCAAGTTTATTGCTATCCCAATTCCAACACATAGAAGGAATAGAATTATTTTGAGGAATAGCAGAATCATTTCCCATCTTCACCTGCCACATACTTGATGAGTTAGAAGTAGTTGGTTTTGTGTAGTTAATTATTGCCTCTGCTTCTGGATGATTAGCTTCTGCATAACTAAAAGATGACCAATTACCATCGAATAATGCATCTGGACCATTTTGCCATGATTCTATTCCTAAAGAATCAAAATAATAATTCCCCGTAGCCAACCCGCCACACGCAGTCGAAATATTAGCAGTTTCCTGATAGCAGTATTGTGATTTTATTGAACCGTTCTTTTCGCTTATCCCCCACCCGCTTTCATTCGTATATAGACTGCAGTTCTGGATACTGCCAATGCCAAAGTTCGGGGTATAGCCGAACTGAATCTGATTCGTTGTGTTTGTGATGCCAGAGTTCGGGTAGTTGAGAGTGACTGTATTTGCTCCCGTTGGTGGTTGATTTTCTTCCGTTCCGACTGACAAGAAGTTATTGAACATCGATAGATAGGTCGCATTTATCCATTTAGCAGAACGATTAACGTTCTCTATCCTAACCTCGTCAATTTGAGCGTTTCCGAGAAGATAAATAGCGTTATTAACATAACCACCGACGCTTATTTGAGCATTTCCTAAGTTCATATTAAAAACATTACTTCCGATTAAAACTCCATTTCTATAAAACATTTGCGCCGTTCCGTTATACTCTCCTGTTATCAATGTCCATTTTCCAATATCAGTATCGGAAGAAACGCCTGTCGTGAAATCTGCCCCACCCCAACCATAAACACACCACTCATGATTGGTTGGATACCAACGGTCAGCCATAGCAAAACGACCTCCATCAGTTTCACTTCCACCAATACCGAAAACGGTTTCTGCTGTCGCTGTTGAACTAATAGCATACAGATTTACCAACGCCGATATAGTAAAAACAGAAGCACCCGTTATCCCTAAATTGTTTGTGCTATAATAAAAATCTCCAGTATGATAAGTCGAACCGTCTATCGTTCCATTAGCCAGATAAACAGCACCACCACCCGTAGTTAATACCAGATGATTTACATTTGTCGTGCTATCATTTAAAGAACCATTTAAGTGATAAACCGCCTTATAATTGCTACTCCATACATCTGTCGGTGTATTGGCGACTGGCGCCGAGCAGTTATAATACATCTCGAAATAGTCCGTGCCTGTCGAGATGTTGTCCTTAATCCAGATATAGGAGTTGCCCGTGATGTTCCAGATTTCCAATTCTTTCGGGAGATATTTGCCGTCATCTGAATAGAATTGCAAGTCAGCGAAACCCGTTCTGCTATAATTTATTGTCGTATCGTTCAGAACCAGTAAAAAAGGAAAATCAGTAAGGTTCTCATTGTTCCAAGCATTGTTGGAATAATTCACCTGCTCTTTATACAGGCATGAGGAGTTTGCCCACGCCCATTTATCCTGCGTATATGTAGTCCCAGATAGAGTCACAGAGGGAATCCAATCACGGGAAACGGAATATTTGCCATTGACTTGTTTCGGGAGTTTCCATGCCATATCCACTCTGATTCGAATTGTCTTGCTCGTTGATAGAGATTCGGTTGTGAGGGGAACGAACTGCATCGACCAACTCGTGACTATCTTGTCTGGAATCTGATAACTGCAATCATAGACTCTCGTGGCATTCTTCGCCGTCTTGTTGTCATAATAGGTAGTGGTGCAGTTCTTTTCTATTTTGATATAGGTCTGCGTTGTCGTGCTGACATTCTTTTCGATGGACAGAGTATAAGCAGTTGTCGGGGTGTTATTGGCGAGGAAAGTCACGGGCATCACCGACTTGCTTAAAGAGGCAGTCGTGATTGTCGGATTATTTAGAGTATAAATGGCATATCCTCCGCCAAGCCAAGTTTCGCTCTTGTCCAGACTCACGAAAATGTCCTTCGCTGTCAGAGAGTAGCCGAGAGAGGCAAATAGGCAGAACACCAGAAATACCTTCAATCCTTTGCCATATATCATGTTCATAGGTAGTCCTTCAAGTCAATATTGACCACTTTTTCGCCTTCCTTCAAGAGGATGAATCTTCCATTTGGGTATCTCTTGAACGACCTGCCTTTAAGATTTGCGAGGAACTCCTTCAATGTAGGTTCTTTCATTGGTTCTCACCGCCGATGGATGAATAGAGTATGATAATATCTATGAAGCCGAAGATAATCTGCAACATCACGAGGTTCTGCATGATAAAGGCAGTTAAAGGAAATTGCGAGGCAGTCGAGGCGAGTTGCGGACTCTCGGCAAATGTTTGATAGGCATTGGACATGGTCGCACCTGTCAGTATGACCACAGCCAACAGAAGCACGGCGAAGATGAGGAATATCGGATGTGTTCTGACGAGATACGACAGGAACATTATCGCCAGATTCATTCCGATGAACATGAGAGGGAACGAGGTGTCGAAGACGGCAAAGGCGGATGCGACTTTCGTGGTCACATTCAACGCTGGTGCGGTAACTATCGTCCCTGATGTGGTGTTAGCCAATGTCTGGTTGAACTGTCCCATGACATAAAGCCCTATAACCCCAGAAATAGCAACGATGAAGCAGACGAATACCACGAGCATCAAATCTGCGACAGAACCACGCTTCATTGTAATCAAATAGTATTAATGAAAGAACGAGTATTTAAGATTGCTTACAAATGCGTCATCATTGCTTTCGTATTGAAGATATGCCTATGAGTATGGCTGACATGATGCAGTTTTCCGTGAATATAGATTTTTTCCTGTCCGCCTTCGTTCAGACCATGCATAAATCTGAAAGCGTTCCACTTCTGATAACCAGATTTGCTCTTGAAATGCTTGACCATCTATCTCTTCCTCTTCTTGTGGCAACCCATCAGTATCGCCTCTTATAGCTTCTCAATCTCCCGTATTTCTTTCCGTTGCGAAGGCGGATGTAGTGATGCCCTTTCCTGCCAACGTCTTTTGCTCTCCACCGAACAACAGCCTCTTTGACTTTCTCCTTCACGACATGACCGCCCTCTCGAATCCTCTCGCCAGCTTCACGGAACTGCTTCTTTCTGGCTTTGGTGAGGAACGGCTTGCTCTTCCCTTGACCTAATCCACCGAGATTCAGCCCTAAATCCAAGTCCATGTTGAATCCAGAATTAGAACCAGAGTCGAATTTCAAGTCTGGCATATTGAAGTTTCCCATCTTTCCGAGTCCGAACATATCTTTCTTTGGCATCATAACAACTTCTTCATTCGATATAAATTAGTATCCCAAACACTTGTTCGTGATAATTTCCAAACTCCACCTTTCCTTTCATAATGTTTATAAGTTCCATTTTTATTATAGACTATTTTATCAAGATTCGTTGTGAAAGTTTTAGGTATTCGTGCCATATCAAATCCTCCCTATCTTCAGCTTTTTGCCTTGAATGTCGATGAGCAGGTTGCCGTGAGGATTTACCAGACGACCTTTCGGTGTCATATATCCCATGAATCCGAGAGTCCTAATAGTTCCAGATGGTGTCTTCTCGAATAAATAGGTTTCTCTCGTTCTTGGATTAGTATATTGCCATCTTCGTGCCATCTTCAATCACCAGACTCTCCCAGCATAGACTGCGTGGGGTTTCTTTCCATGTTTTATTTTATAACGATATTTGTGACCGCCAATAGTCATATACATACATCGTTGTCCTTTCTTCACTCTATACGGCATTCAAGTCACCAATAACATTAATAAAAATTCGACTATTTAAGGATTTGTTATCATACGATGGGGGGTTTATAAAGCTCTGTTTTCTGCCGTGTGTCCATCATGAGGGGATAAATCAAAACGACAATGCACATCAACGCACCTATGATGATAAAGAGAAACGGAAACAACTGATACCCATAGAGTTCATTGATTGAGTTGAGAAGATAGTATTCATGCGAGAAATTTCCATTTATATCATCACAATGCGTGTTCCCAGAAAGATGCAGAAATCCATAGTCGATAGTCGCATTGCCGCCAGCATACTCGCATATCCTCGCATGGACTGTTTCATGCGTTTCCATCTGGTTTCTCGCAGGAAGATAGAGCAACAGAGCAATGGCTATGGTAAAGAATGCAACGCCAACGAAGATTCGCTTGACATTCATCCGACCACCGAATCAATTAATTCACCCTTTACCAACGCTAAAATGAATGAACTACAACTGACCATTATTATGGGAAGGATAAACCACGATGGCGATATAACAATCATCGGCGTGACCATAAGCCAGACAACCCAGAAGGCATCATATCTGTTGAAATGGAAGTTTCTGTCAGTCATATCAATCACTCAAATTAGCACTCCGATGAGAAGACCGAGAATGAATCCACCCCCGATGCCAACGAGGAAATAACCTTTCAACATCCTCTCGATTTCCGATTGTTCTCTATCCCGTTCTTCCTGTGCGACTTCAGACTCTTCATCCCTGTATTTATCTATCGCTTCCTGTTCTAACTTTTTTATGAACTCCTCTTTCATGATTTCACCTCAACCATTTGTTACATCCAAATATACTGTCTTCCCATCCCCCAGTGCATTTAGTCCCGTTGCCATTCTTCGTGACATTCCATTGAGGACATCCACAGCCGTAACGACTCGGATTCTGGCATTCACACGCCGAAGAGGAACACCATGAACTGCCGTCTGGCGATGTGCATGGGACACTGCCTATCCACACCATCACTATAATGAATGCAAAGACAATGAAGAACCAAATCCATTTTTTATTCATTTCAGCACGACCTCAATTCCGTCTTCCTTCGGTAGTTAATCATATACCGCTTCCTCTTCGGCTGTTCCATATAATGCTTATGGCATAACCCCTTCGCATAATACCTGTCGTTGCATCCGACAATCGAACAGCAACAGCGATAATGTTCTCGCTTCCTCGTGTTCATCCTACCCTCACTCCCAGATTCTCTTTGGTGCTTACGACCTCTTCGAGTCGTTTATTGGCGATGTCCAAAGCGAGGTCATATACTCTCGCCTGTGTCCCCGCCTCTTCCAAGAATGCCTTCTGATATAACTTCCTGAACTTGAAGACTCGTTCTTTCCTCTTGTCATCCATCCGAATCGTGAAGTTTCCCATAGTGTAACACCACATTATATATGTGTTTGTTCATGTATTTAAACCAAGAGGTTATTGTTCAACGGAGTTCGCTATTATTCACACTTTGACCTATCCTCAACGACCATAAGATAGCCAGAACAGGACTTTTGAATACATAAGTTGAATACTTTTATTGATTTTGACTTTCGAGAAACTTTCCGAAGAGTTTGAACCAGCCAAATCCATTTTTAGCCTTCATGACGACTTTGATAGCAATGCTTAATATATAATATCCGTTATAATATACTTGGTGGCGTGGCAGACAAATTCTGGACACGATGATGGATTGTTCGTCTGCGAGTTCATGTGTTTATCACCTCGCTACGCCACCACCCGTGAGAATATGAGGTTCAGAACATTAGAGAAAATAGACCAATGTATGTATTGCCAAAAGAAAGCGACTTGGTTATACCAAAGTTATGGTTGGTTTGGATGGACAACCAGATTACTTTGTGATGAACATCGACTTGGCTTTATAAAGTGATAGAATGAACATGTTATTGCATCTGACAAAGGAAGAATCTGACGCTATTAAAGAGAAGGCGAAGTTATCCGAGAAAACGCCAGAGAAATTCGTGAAAGAAAAAGCATTATCATGATGACCAGAAGCACCTGTCCAATCCACAGGAGTTGCAGTCGTGTTGCTGATGGTCATTGCTCGGTCTGGGGATATAATCTTGGCGACATAGCGTGGCAGAACAGATGCTCACAATATGTCCCGAAAGAGAAGTTGGTTCTGGTTCAATGACAGATTTTGACGATGGATTCAAGAAGGCGATAGAGTTAGTCAGAAAGAAAATGTATGGAAGTTCTGGTAGTCACATCGAGAAGGGGTTGATAATGGTATGGTTGAAGAATCTGGAAATGGGCAAGTGGAAGGACTACGACAAGAAGAAGAAAGAACGCAAAAGATACTCGCCAAGATAATCCCAAACAGGCACGACTTGATGATGATGCTGGTCATTGCTCTCATATTAGGCGTGGTCTTCTGGGCTGGATGGGAGATGAACCCAACCTATTCGTGCAAAGTATGGCTTGGCGACCAGCTTCGTGACTACTATATGAACGAGTCGATAAACTTCTGCAATGGCACTATGCCGTTCAACCTCACGGGAATCGGTTAGAAGAACCAGAACCTTTTCTTCGGTTTGCTATCTCTAACTTCCGTGTATTTATACGACTTGGTGAAGGAGTCAAGCGTCTTTGAGAACTCCGCCCTCTTCATCGCCAACCACACTATATTGGTAACCTTGTCCATTAGCGTGTCCAATAAGGCGTTTGGTATCTCCCAATCTTCCTGCTTGTCGATGAACAGACCAGCGAGGTGCTTGTGGATTCGACTCATCATGCGTTCTATGTCCTCATCGTCAAGATTGGTCAGGAATGTGTTCGGATTGAGATAAGTATGGAGAATCGATATGATGGTCTGGACTCCCTCATCGTTCATCATCCTCACGCCAGACTTTCTCCACTCCCGAAGTTGCTGTCCGTTGTCGTCAATGCCTATATAGAAGTATTCGCCTTTGAGGTCATGCTCGATGAAGTTAATCACATCGGACATATCCAACTGCAATTGAGCTACCGATGGTTCAATGCCAGACTGCATCGTTTCCATCGCCTTGCTCGATTGGAACTCGCCCTGTTCATCCTGCATGTTTATCATCTCTTATTTTTCATCCAATATATTAAATCAATATCTCTTTCGTCATCGAGTCCTATTTTTTTCTTTGCACATTCCCTACAAATGTATGTTAAATCTCTTATAGTAGGAATATTCCCCTTATAATCAGAACCAAGCCATTCGGAAGCAACTATTATTTCACATCGATTCTTATTACATACTGGACAAATTTTAATTTTCATTCCAAGCCATTCAGTCCTCTCCATTTAAAAACCTTTTTGGCAAGAAAGAGGCACAGAACGAGTTGTCCCTTGTGTCCAAACAATAACTTTGTTCTTTTTCACCAACAAATGCCTCTTTCTCACCATATAATATATTATAAAAGTAGTATTTAAGTTAAGCACTCATCCTGCATCGTTATCGCCTCTATCGAACATCATCAATATGCCTCGATTAAAACCAGCCATGTTCTCTTTCAATCGTTTCTTATAGGCACTATCCACGCAGATATTATAATTTCACAAGTTTATTAAGCCACGCCCTTCTTCCAGAAATAGGTCTGACGAACTCTGCACCTGTCACGGTCTTCGGCTGACGACCTCTGACATTGAACACGTTGCCGATAGCACTTGGCTTGTATTTTGTCAGCCGTTCAATCTTCGGCATCTTGAACATACCCCCTCGAATAAATTGTTTATCTGAAGGTAGCAAGAAACCATATCTCGGTGGAATCCTTCCATAATTCGGATATGGTGAAGGCGATATGGATGGTGATGGTCTTAATGATGGATATGGCGACAAACTCGGAGATATGCTTGGAGATGGAAATATAGAAGGGGATATTGATGGAGAAAGAGAAGGCGATATGGATGGCGATATTGACGGAGATATAGACATCCTTCTGCTCGGAGATGGACGAGGCGATATGCTCATCGATTGCCTCATACTCGGAGATGGTGATATACTCATTGAAGTCGATACACTTGGTGAAACGGAAGGACTGATTGGCTTTCTTAAACTTAATGATACGCTTCTTCCTACATTGGAAAACTCTAATGCTGACGGACTTTTCGTTTCTTTCATTGCCTCTTTCAATGCTATGCCCTGCAACGGCTGTGCAGATGCCTTCGACCAATCTACCTCTGGGAATAATTCTTTCCAGCGAATGACATCCTTCTGTGCCTGTCTGACTCTCCTCGATTCCAAGAAAGAAATCGGCTTGAACATTTGTCTTCTGGCGATGGCGTTCTCGACATATTTCGGGACTGATGCCACATCCTTAAACCTCTCTGACGGTGCTTTTCGATAGCCACCGACATAAATTGATTGTCCCTTTCTTTGCACGACTCCACCTGCGGTCAGTTTCCTCTGCGACTGCTCGGCTATGAACATCGCCGTCTGGCTTTCAATCTTGACAGGTCTTTTCGGAAGATAGAGTCCGTATCTCAAATTGCCACCAAGACTGCTGTCAAACTTTGAAATTGGTTCTCCCTCATAATGGATGTCCAATGCCTTGTCCATCTTTCCGCCTTTCCTCGTTTCGACCACGAATTTATTCTCTGGCGATACTCTCGCTTTCAATCCGCCCTTTTCAATCGCTTTGACATCAAGAGCGACCAATTTCTGTGCCGTTTCCATGCTCGGTGACTTGATGTCTATGTCATGCACGGGTGTCTTGTATGGTTTGAGAAGTTGTGCCTCGCCAGACAGAGAACCATAATATTGCGTCAAGAGTTCTGGACTCTTTCTCGTGACTGCGAGGACATTCTCTGTCGCCTTCGGAGTCAATGCTTCAACGCCTCTCGTGAATTTCAAAGGTTCTGGACTCTTTCTCGGTGTTCCGCCAAGAAAATTCCCAAGACGACCAATTATTCCCATCTTCTCCGCTTCCAAAGGTGCGATGGGTCTGATTGATTCCATTACGACTCTTGTCTGGACAGAACTCGCAGGTGTATATTGTGTCGGAAGTGCCTCGCTAATCAAATTCGCTTTTGGCATTCCTATCGTTAGACCTTCGCTTGTCTTCCCTACAATAGGTCTTCCGCCATAGGTATAAATCCCCTTCCACGCTGGACTCTCCACATTCGGGATTACATCATAGCGTATCGGACTTATTCTGGCGAGTGGGGATATTGCCATCAGAGTTATCCCAGCGACATTCTCTGGTCGTGCCAATTCGCCTACTCCTTGTGTCGCCACCTGACCTGCGAGATAGCCAGAGTATGCGAGTTGTGTCCCACCCCAGAAGGCACGAGAGGCAGATGCACCAGCGACTCCGACAAGCGGAATTGCAACGATGCCACTTAACCCGAATCCGACCAAAGTATGAGCGTATTGCTCTTCCCAACTCATCTTCGTTTTCCATTCTGCGATGTTCGCCTCGACCTGTGAAACTCCGCCTTTTATCTTCTGCCATTCTGGTGAGGCATAGAATCCGTATTTCGGTTTTAAAATATCACCGATTATATCTGGCTGTGTTGTTATCTGTGTTGGTGCTGTCACATCGGAATACATCTGATATTGGTAAAGAGTGCCACCGCCTACCGCAGAACCTATCGGAATCGCCTCAAGTCTTGCGTCAGAAGGCAAAGACATCCCCCTCGCTTGTTCTATCTCCCCTCTGGTCAATGGCTGGTCTGGATAAGTGGCTTGCGGTTGATAAAAGCCAGAAGGACTTCCCAAATCAGAAACCTTCCCCATCTCTGGCAGTCCGACAACTCTTCCATGCTCGTCAATCGTCTGATAGTATTGCCTCTTAATGTATCTGCCCGTGCCTTGCCCAGAAAGAGTGAATTCTTCCGAGTATTCCGTTACTTTGGTCGCCGTGAAGAACTCGCCAGCAGGAACGCCATAATAATTCTGTTCTGCCTTCATCACGACTTCTTCTCTGGTCGTCTTTGGAACATCGCCTATCGTTCCAGTGCCTGTGGTGGTAAACGTTTCTGTGCTTGGTTTTGGAACATCGCCTATCGTTCCAGTGCCTGCACCATAAGACCCTGTGGTCACATAACCACGAGTGGGGTCTTGCCAACTGATAGAAATAGGTGTTCCTAAATTAGAACGAGGGGTTGTTGTAGTCAATGTCCCACCAGAAGGCAGATTATATGTATAAATGAATCCACCGACAGGCGTATAACTTGTCGCAGATGCAGTTGCCATTTCAATCAGTATCATTAATCAAACTTCAAGTATAAAAGAATTGTTGGCAAAAAACAAATGCCATAGGTTTCTGGTGTGTCGTATTATCGTTTCTGCTTCTTCCCTGCTGTGCTGAACCCGAATCCGAGCAGACCTAACACGATTGCTACGCAGATTATCACGACCAAGATAGGCAACCAGCCCACCAATGTCGAGAACGAATCCGTGACGCTTCCTATCGTGTTCCTCGCCTGAAGGTCTTGGAGTCTCGTATAACCGAATGACATTAATGTATCGGTTATATGGGTGGTGTTTCCCGTGCTATACGATACATTATTCACGCCATTTGCCAGATACGATGTCGATACTGCCACAGTAAATGTGCCAGATGTGTTGTATCCGTATGCAAGACCGACTGTGTTCCCATTCACCTTTACTGTCGTGTTCGCAGTTGTCTTTGATGCGTTGTCTGAAACGAAAGTCAGACTTGCGTTCCTGAACTCACCGAAATTTGCATAGGAAAACAAAACATTTGTATCGGATGCTTGGCTTGAACCACCTAATGTCCCAGAGGCACTTGTCGTGTTCTCGGCTGTCACTACCTGCGTTGGCGTTCCGACTGTCTGGAATTGCGAGAGAACGACTAATCCGACTCCCATGACGATAGCCAACATCATCAATACATAGGCGAATGAAGTTAGATTTCCGACTTGCCCTTTCATGTTATCGCCTTATCAATGATGTAGTTATCGCTTGGACTTTCTTCCACCGCCCTGCCCACCAAACCCGAATCCGAGCAACCCAAGTATAATGGCAACTTTAGTCTGCTTGAAGAGACCTTCAAACATGCGACTATTACCACTATAATTGGCAACCAGCCAACCAGCGTTGAATAGCTCGACATCACAGCGATTACTGTGGTGTTTGCTACGGTGTTATTATATACGGCATTGGTGTTCTGGAAACTTCCCAAGACAACCAGAGCAACTCCCATGATGATGCCTAACATCATCAGGATATACGCTTGGACAATCATTGGATGTATCCGATGATTTGAATCCCGTTAAGTTGCCGATTTGTCCCTTGTGTCCGAACATATAACTACTTCCTCCAAAAGTTTAACATTGCCGACAAAGAAGTCAAGCCAATCCCTGCGTTGTGCAGTTCATTATTTAGAACAAGTCGTAGTTATATCCCGTAATCAAGTATTTAACACTTGGCTATCAAAATGCCTTTTTGAGTTCATCGATAGTCATATGCTTCCTATGAATTAAAGAATGGTGGTTTGGACAGAGAGCAATTAGATATTCATTATCTTTCTTTCCGTTGATGTGGTGTAGGTCAATAGTATGAGTCCATCCGCAGATTTTGCAGTTCTTGGTTCGTGCTTTGTATTCTTCAACAGAAAGATTGAAGTATTTTTTTATATGATATATATCTCGCTTGTAACGAAATCTTTTGGCTTTAAGTCGTAATTTTTCTTTTATTTCTGGTCTTTGACGATACTCTTTTTGATACAACCTCATTTTTGGAAGTAAAAAATCTCGGTGACTGTGATGATATTTACGCATTTTTTTAAGTCTTTCTTCTCTATTATTTTGATAGTATTCTTTTTGTTGTTTTAGTATTGATTCTTTATCTCTTCTATACTCTGCTTTCTTGCAACACTTTCTGGAACAATATTTCCTAATTTTATTTGGTGATAAGTCTTCAAACTCATTCCCGCAGACCTCACAGTTCTTTTTCATTTCGCAACCTCAGTCCATTTCCCATCTAATCGCATCATATATCAATAATAAAATAATGAATGGGGTCGTGAAAATCAAGAGAACAACTGCCAAGCCGAAATACATAGTATCAATGAGATTTTCCACCATGCTCATTTCTCAAACCTCTTTCGGATTTCGCTTCTTCTCAAAAGACTCTTCATAAAGCTTCTCGCAACAAACATCACAATAGACTTTATTACCATGTATTTCCCAATCATACTCGGAATCTTTCAAATTCTCTATTGCTTCCTTTTTGGTTTTGGTTAGCTCGACATCTAAATCCGACATGCTAAACCCTTGCCCACATCTATCACAATATATTCCCCACCAATACTCTTTCTTTATCGTCATTCCATCGCCTCTTTTGATTTCGGATTTCGCTTCAATCTAAAACCTCATATCCTTCATAAATTGGTATAACATTCTTACCTTTGACGACTGCTCTCATAATGCTTGACCTACACCAAACCCAAGTATCATCGCTTATCTTGTATCTCCTTGCACCCCGTTCATATAGCACTCTTTCGCATTTATCACAGTAAAAAGCATTAGCCTTCTTTGTAAGTATCTGCTTTTTACATATTCGGCATAATGCTATCGAGTTCATTCCATCGCCTTCAGCTTCTGCTCTAACCACTCACTTAATTTATTCAATATTTCCCCAGAATACATACCATCTGGATATTTAGCATCTACGATCTTCAGCACTTCCTCGAGGGTTTGCTTTC
>Ga0315279_10002665_pt1 | contig 26311 bp, 25 predicted proteins | sample YL17G06_20_MG_FD_203694 | JGI IMG/M metagenome (GOLD analysis project Ga0315279, IMG submission 203694) | Sediment microbial communities from Yellowstone Lake, YNP, Wyoming, USA - YL17G06_20 | ecosystem: Environmental > Aquatic > Freshwater > Lake > Sediment | place: USA: Wyoming | collected... | reverse complement strand
TTAATATCTGTGTTACCATGCCACACGTATTCAATATAGCATTAACATTGATAAATTATGTCTAGCACACAGTTTATGCAAACAGCATATTGTTAGATATTATTTAGCATGGTAGATACTTTTATAAATTGAAACACACTAATAAAAATTGGATGGATGCGCAACCGGTAAGAGCAGCAATTTATACCAGAGTATCAACTGAAGATCAGGCTAAAGAAGGATTCTCTCTCGATGCACAACTCGAGAAACTCCGGGCTTACTGTACCGCACGGGATTGGCGGATCGCGGGGGAGTACGTTGACGAAGGATACTCCGGGAGAAAAACTAGACGGCCTGCTTATACTAGAATGATGGAAGAAATCGACAAATGGGACGCCCTCCTTGTTATTAAAATGGATCGGATCCATCGTAATTCTAAAAACTTCATGTTCATGATGGAAGACCTTAACAAAAAAGGCAAAGAATTCGTCTCCATGATGGAATCACTTGATACCTCAACGGCCATGGGGCGATTTGTAATGGATATAATACAACGTATCGCACAACTTGAGTCTGAACAAATTGGTGAACGAGTATACATTGGAATGCAACAAAAAGCCAAAACTAATGGTGGTGTGCTAGGTTTTAACATACCATATGGCTATGACTACATTGATGGAAAATTTAAAATTAATAATGCGGAGGCCCCGGTCGTTCGCAATATTTACCTCTGGTATATGGATGGAAAAAGTATGGGTGAAATTGCAAAAATGTTGAATTTGGCAAAGATTTCAACGAAAAGGGGGGGGATTTGGGCCAAAAAAACCATTTCTACAATATTAAAAAATTCAGTCTACTGCGGATACCTACATTGGGAAGAATATGTCAATAAAAGTGACCACGAACCAATTATTCCAACATGTGATTTTAACGAAGTTCAAAAATTAATCGCGGACCGTAGTGGAAATCCGACCGAATTTTTGACCGAATAGGCCTCAAGTCGGTTACCTTCGGTCTACCGAAGGTAACCCGCCCCTAAGGCGAGCTTCTCCTTAAGGCCATATAATTTTCTCCTGTTGATAGGATAGAAATTGAAAATTTATACCTGATTCTTTCATTTTTTGCAGATTTTTGGACGAAATTAGCCACGGTTTGGTTTTTTGACTATTTGTTTATGGCCTCGGCTTTTAATTTTTTAATTTTCGTTCACGTCGCAATCAACCATGATAGACTTAGTCTATCAATATTAATACTATCCGTGCTAGTAATTATCATTCTAATATGCATGACAATATTTGTCACAAAATAATGACAATTGTTAGCACGAAATATCGAATTAAGCTTAATGGTTAACTAATTAAATTAATATCAATACTAAATTAACTAAATAATGCTTGCATCTAAAATTTACAAAATTCTTAAAATGTTGGAACGATTACACATATCCTGATGAACAGAGATGTGACATTGTTTTTCAATGATCGTGCTTTTACGCAAATTATATATAAAAGATACATGATTCTACTTCGTGTTTTTCCTAATTTTGAGGAGTTATTATGACGTCAGAAGATGTTAAGAAAACAGGTACCACCACATTAGGTATGGTATGTAAAGACGGAGTAGTTATTGCGACTGAAAAAAGAGCGACAATGGGTACACTTATTGCCCATAAAAATACACAGAAGCTATATAAAATTGACGAACATCTTGCACTAGCAACAGCCGGTTTAGTCGGTGATTTGCAGGTTCTCGCGCGCTATTTAAATGCAGAGGCTAACTTGTATAGACTCAAGAGAGAAGCGAGAATGCCTGTTAAAAGCGCAGCAACACTTATGTCAAACATACTGAATCAGAGGAAGTTTTATCCCTATTATGTACAACTTATATTGGGCGGATATGACAACACTGGTGGGCATGTTTATTCATTGGATGCTGCTGGCGGAGCCATACCCGACAAGTACACATCAGCTGGTTCTGGTTCACCCTATGTATTTGGTGTTCTAGAAGACAATTATAGAGATGATATGGCCGCTAGTGAAGGAGTCGATCTAGCCGTGAGAGCCATAACTGCGGCCATGAATAGAGACTCTGCGTCAGGCGGAATGATAAATGTTGCGGTTATAAATGAGGATGGATTCAAAGAAATCCCTGAAGACGAAATAAAAAAGCGTATGGATAAACTTGCAAAATAAGATAGAATAGTGACACAATATTATTTCTTATATTTAGTCTGAACACATCTTAAGTAATCATGTTGTAAAAAATATTTGTGAAAGGTAGAAAATGACAGTAGACGATGTTCTAAGAGAAATTAAAGGAAAGGTTCGAGGTGTTATTCCACCCAGTATCGATGTTTCTGATGTAGAGTTCGAAGGAGCTTTAGTTGTAATATACACAAAACATCCCGATAAATTTGCGGCTAACGAAGAACTAGTACGACAGCTTGCTAAAATGCTACAGAAACGCATTGCCGTACGTCCAGATCCCTCTGTTCTTACTGATACTGATACGGCTGAAAGAAAAATAAAGGAAATAATTCCAAAAGATGCAGAGATTACCAATATTTATTTCCAACCTGATGTCGGCGAGGTCACTATAGAAGTCATGAAACCGGGAATTGCAATCGGTAAGCAGGGCATTTTGCTCAATGAGATACGTAAAAAAATTAACTGGTCTCCAGAAATTGTTAGAACACCACCAATTCAGTCCAAAACAGTGAAAGAAATACGTGGTTATATTAGATCAATGAGCGAAGATCGTAAGGAGATACTACGCAAAGTTGGTAGAAGGTTACATCGAGGAACATCCACAGGCGAAAGATTTGTTCGGCTTGTGGCTTTGGGCGGATACCGTGAGGTTGGCAGATCCTGTAGTATGCTTCATACTCAAGATAGCAAAATTTTGATTGATTGCGGTGTTGATGTTTCTTCTGATAACAACGGTTCTCCATACATTCATCTTCCTGAAGTTTTACCTTTGGAAACAATTGATGCTGTTGTGATTACCCATGCGCACCTTGATCATTCTGGTTTGATGCCTTTATTATATAAATATGGATACGATGGACCCGTTTATTGCACACCACCAACAAGAGATTTGATGACTTTACTTCAGATGGATTATCTCAAGGTTGCGGCAGCTGACGCAAGAACTGTACCTTATTCTGCAGAAAATATACGCAATGTGATTAAGCACTGCATTGCCATAAACTATGGAGATACGACAGATATAACCCCTGATGTGCGCCTTACGCTTCATAATGCCGGACACATTTTAGGTTCTTCAATTGCTCATTTCCATGTAGGAGAAGGATTATACAACATCGCTTTCACTGGCGACATTAAGTACGAAAGAACTTGGCTGTTTAACCCTGCTATAAATCGATTTCCACGTCTTGAAGCAATCGTCATGGAATCAACCTATGGGGGCAGAGACGATTTTCAACCCAGTAGAAATGAGGCTTCAGATCGTTTGAAAGACATCGTTGAAAGATGTCTAAAGAAAAAAGGAAAGGTTGTAGTCCCTGTCTTTGCAGTAGGGCGAAGTCAGGAAGTCATGATCGTTCTTGAAGAGCTCATGAGACGAAAAGAGATACCCAAGGCTCCTGTGTACCTTGATGGTATGATATGGGAGGCTACGGCAATACATACTGCTTACCCTGAGTATCTTAACAATAGACTTAGAACTCAGATATTCCAACAGGGAGAAAATCCGTTGCTCTCAGATATTTTCGAACGCATTGATAGTCACGATATGAGACAAAAAATAATTGGGGATCCCGATCCTTGTATTGTACTAGCCACAAGCGGTATGATGAACGGCGGTCCAATAATGGAGTATTTCAAAGAGTGGGCTCAAAATGAAAAAAACACCATCACCTTTGTCGGTTATCAAGCCGAGGGCACACTTGGGCGAAGGATCCAGAAAGGATGGAGCGAGATACCATTAAATGTTGGTGGCAACATCGTCAACATCCAGATGAAGATGAATGTAGAAACTTGTGATGGTTTTTCAGGTCACAGCGATAGAAGACAGCTTCTTAATTATATAAACAACATGTCTCCGCATCCTGAAAGAATCATACTTGGCCATGGCGAAGAATCAAAATGCCTTGATCTTTCCTCTGCAATTCATAAAAAATTCAATTTGAATACAGTTGCCCCGATGAATCTTGAGACAATTAGATTCAAATAAAATAAATTTTTTTAGAAAATTTTTCTTTATACAAATTTTTTATTTTAGTGGTTTTGCCATGTCCCACAGACTATTGAATTTGCCGTCTAAAATTTCTATATCTCCAATATCGACATAAGCAGTACCCACGTAAGACGGTTCAGTGTTTTCCTCTGGTAGAATCTTAATGCCATTCACCGCCATTTCTTTTCCAAATACATAGTTACGCAGTGTACCAGACACGTCATCAGAGAAGTATCTTATTTCAAGGTTATCGCCGTAAATCTTTTTCAATTCTTTAGCAGCATCTATATTGGTCTTGGTATCTACTATAAGTTGAACCTTTGTATCAAGATCCAAAAATTTCTTGAAGTATTTTATAAAAGGCTCCTCAAAAAATCGTTCCCCACCAACCTGCATCTTAAGATGATTGCCCTTCTCAAAACAGTTATTCAAAAGTGTGTACAAAATCCATTTGCCACTATACTGAAGTGTTACATTACCAATTCTCTTAAGTTTTATGCCGTATTTTTTAAAATTGCTGTTATAACACTTACCGTATTCCTCTAAACGATTCTCTATTGCTCTATATGTATCTTCGGCAACGACTTGCTTCATATCGTTTTTTATATCTTCCCATATGGTCCTTGGATGAACTGGGAGATAACTTTCTCTACCAAAATCCTCATCAGCCTCATTGGAAAATAATACCTTTGCTACTAATCCATATCTTAGCAAAGACGCTCTACCAGTTTCAAGAGGGCGTCTTGTAATATTGGCAAGTCCTTCAGCAACCTTCAAAAAATCGGAAAATTCCTTGGGGCTATCAATTACAAGTGTGGCATAGTAAACCGCGGCCTCACGGGGACGATCTACTTTCATTCTATCAAACATCATCTCAAAATCTTGTATATAATCAAGTTTCACCTTAGTCGCAAATTCACATCCCATCGCAATCCACCAATTCCCTATTTTTAGCAGTACAACTAACTGTATCTACTTTAGAAACAAAAATGTATTTGGCTTTTATATAATTTGTGCATGCATTAATACTTGCACAATCAGCAGTAAAAAGCATGCACTCCACTGCGTAAACTTTAAGTTTCAACAACTTCAATTCCATTGACTATCGGACCGTCACAATTTAATATGTTATAAATCATCGGGAATAGCAAAATTTATATAAATAGTAATTAATATATTTAAGACAATAGCTGAGATGTGATATCATATGAAAACAACAGCTTTTAAAAAAATCCTCGCAGGCATCATAATTTTGCTAGTTGTATCAGCTTCTATTGTTACTTTTACATGGTTAAATATGAAAGAGAAGGTAAGTAAGAAAGCTGAAAAAATACAGGATCTATCCGCGTTGGGAATAAAATCGATAACAGCAGAATATAACTTTTCCGATCCTGTCTTGAGCGAATATGGGGATTGCACTTTTGCATATGTTGAAGAAGCAGATTTTTATAGTATAATCAACGGACAACCGGTACTACCTGTAAAAATTAACACCTATGAGTTTCCATTTGGAACAAAAATAATAGGTGTAGACTATGAATATTCAAAACCTGAAACAATAGCTTTGTCTAAAAAACTCTCATTTGGTTTTTATTCCACATCAGCTAGTGAAGATGAGGCGATTTACAAAGGCGACAAAACATTTCCCTCCAATTTTGTATCTTATCACACTGGAGCAGGTTTATCAAATGATGAACACAAGACATTCTTGACTGTTAGAGTATATCCTATAATATATAAACCATCAGAAGAAGAAATAGAATTTGTTAAACAAGTGGAGGTTAAAGTAAATTATAAAGAACCAGATGAACCAGTATTAAAAGACAAAAATGAATATGATCTTTTAATCATTACATGTCCAGATTTTAAAAAATCTTTACAACCACTTGTTACGCATAAAGAAAAAATGGGTGTTAAAACAAAGCTTGTAACATTACAAGAAATCAAAGAATGCAATGGTAGAGATACGCAAGAACAGATTAAATATTTCATTAAGGACGCTATTGAAGAATGGGGCATCAAATACGTCTTATTAGTTGGGGGCATCAAAGGCCAATCAACAAAATGGAATCTACCAACCAGATACAGCCATGTCCTAGTTTCTGAAGGTAAACAGGAAGTACCAGAACCAGAATTCATCAGTGATCTATACTTCGCCGATATCTATGATAGTGAAGGAAATTTCTCCAGCTGGGACACCAACAACAATGATATTTTTGCAGAATGGAATGGATCAACAGAGATAGATAAAATGGACCTATACCCAGATGTATACCTCGGTCGTCTACCATGCAGAGATAAACGCGAAGTCAGAATAATTGTAGATAAAATTATCAACTATGAAAAAAATAAGGCTAGTGAAAACTGGTTTAAAAGAATGATCCTAGTCTCAGGTGATCACTGGAAGGACTCTGAGCATATAAGCGAAGGAGTACTAATAATGGAAGAAGCATCAGAAATAATGTCTGATTTTACGCCGGTAAAACTTTATGCTACTGAGAAAAACAAATTATTAGTCAGAGATATAAACAAAGCTATAAACAAAGGGGCAGGATTTGCTTATTTCTCCGGACATGGAGGCACTACCATGTGGGGGATACATTACCCACCTGATGCCACCGGATGGGCGCCATCACTCGGCAAATTAGGAGTAATCACCTTCTACAAAACGGCAGACATGAATTTCCTTAGAAACAAAGGCAAACTTCCAATAACCGTTGTCGGAGGATGTCTAAATGGAAAATTTGACATATCAATAGGTAACAGTATCAAAAAAGGAAAAATAAAACTATCACAGACTAACTGTTGGGCAGAGAAACTAACCATCAAAAAAGGAGGAGGGGCAATAGCAACCATAGCAAATACGGGATTGGGCACACATGCATTGGCCGATTCAGACCATAACTCCATAAACGACTACCTCGAAATTCTAGATGGATGGCTTGAACTAAGATTCTTCCAATTATATAAACAAGAACAAGTAGACGTACTCGGAGATCTACACGGCGGAGCAATAGAGGATTACCTAAATAGATTCCTCGGCGGTCACGATGAAATGGATCTAAAGATGGTACAACAATGGGAACTATTCGGCGACCCCAGCCTTAAAGTTGGAGGATACAGCTAGAAATAGTTTATAAAAACGAAGTTTTGCAGCTAAAAACACAATAGAATAACCAGACGCGAATAATAAGATATGGATGTTAAACTCTTTAAGGCTCACACAAATTAAAATAATGTACCTCACTTTTCCTTTATCAAAATCTATAGTGTTTATGCCTTAATACCGTAGCTCAAATAATAGCGCCGTCCGCCGGACTCGAACCGGCGACCGCTCGGTTAACAGCCGAGTGCTCTACCAACTGAGCTAGGACGGCAAATAATGCAGCACAACAGAATATAGTATCATATTAAAAGATTACCCGTCAGAAGTTAAATCGGTGTTCCATTTTTAACTTCTTCATACTTCCTTCAACGAATCTATAAACTGTAGAGTGTCTACTTCCACTCAAAAGCATATCTATGGCTTTTTTTAAAATATCCATACTCTCCATATCAGAAATAACTGAGATGGTATGGCCGTATATCGATATATTTGATTCAGTCAGCTCTTCCAATACGCGCTTGGTTTTGCCTTCTCTACCAATAATCCTGCTCTTCACTCTCAATACGTGTTGTTCTTTTTTGCCAACATAATCACAAATATCAAAAATAAAAAAATCAACTACATCATCCAGTAATCTATTGGCGTGTTCTGGGGAAAAACCTCTACCTATGGCACGTATAATGTTTTCTATCTTTAATACTATCAAAGGGTCTTTTGCAGTTCGTTCATCAATGGCTACCTCGCCTTGCCCAGAATCAATATCTATCCTGACTCCAGATATCTGTTCCAAGTATTTCTTCGTCTCTCCGTTGTGCCCTATAAGCACTCCAACGCGATCCATGGGAATTTTTAGATATTTCATATCAATCACAACTATTTTTTTGTTATATTATTATATATTTTCTCTTCATCGGCTCTTATGTCATATTTTTTGAAGTAATGCACAATGTTGTGTATATCTCTTTTCAGGAATTCATACGAAAGCGGATGTTCTAGTAGTACGCCTTGGCCAAGATCTATCAAATATGGTTTATTTCTATATATCAATACATTAAACGCACTTAAATCGGCGTGCACCAAATTGGCTTTTTTATACATTTTGGAGATAGAACCAATCAAACTATCAAATATTTCCTCTGGTTTTTTTAAAACAACATCCTTCATCATAGGCGCTGGTCTTCTGGAATCACCTATGTATTCCATTACTAGAATATTATTTATCATCTTAATTGGTTTTGGTGCTCTCACACCAATTTCTGCAAGTTTACTGAGGTTTTTAAACTCCTTTTTAGTCCAAGAATATATGATATCTCTTCGATTCTTATTTATCGCCGTAAACCGTGGATCTCCTACAATGTAATTTGATATGTGTTTAAACGTTGCATTGGATGTACGATATATCTTCAATGCCAAAAATTTTTTATCTGGCGTCACAGCACGGAAAACATTGCCTTCTTTACCAGTAGAAATCGGGAAATCTAAAATATCAATCACTCTATTGGAGATCAATTTCTCTAAATTATGCAAGGTAGATTTATCAAAAACTTCATCCAGTGTTTTTCTATCAACACCTATTCTGTCACCTAAAACTTTATATTGTCTATCTAATTTTTTCATCCATTTTTCATCTAAAAAAAAATCAGAAGACATCGATTTCCCCTGGGAGTAGTTTTCTTCTGCTGAGTACTACGGCCTGGGTTCTTCTATACCTAAATACAATATCTGCCTTTTCATTTTGTATATCCCACGGTTTTATGATTACTAGATCCCCAGCCCGCACTCTTTGTTTTCGCTTCATTCTACCTGGTATTCGAGCCAGTCTTGCTTTTCCATCAGCACATATAACATTTATTCTTGATCCGCCCAGTAGTCTATCTGCAATAGCAAACATTTCGTTGTTATTTTTATTGGGCAACGGCAGTCGTATATATTCCTCTTCGGACTCTTCTCTTTCTTGGTACACAAAATCACAAACTCTTAACCCGAACAATCTTTGTAATATTAAACCTTTACTATAGATGACAGGAAGAATTAAAGACCTAGTTTATCGGCAATTTCTTTAAGTGAATTAAGACTCAACGCGAGAAATGTTTCTACATCCACTCCAGTATCCTGACAGAGTTCAATTCTGCTTCTGCTGCACCCCTGTGCAAACGAGTGGTCATAAAATTTATCTAACAAAGTTTCCAATTTAACATCTGCAAGTTTTTTTGAGGGAATTATAAGGGCCGTAGCAATAACTAGTCCTGAAACAGCATCTGCGGCAATCAAAGCCTTATCGATGGATGTTATAGGAATATAATCAGTATGCTTGTAGTTGTGAGCCTTTATAGCATTTATACATTTCTCTGGAATTAAGCCCTCTAAAATCTGAGCCGTAACATTTGCATGTTTTTCCGGCTCTTTATCAGTATAATCATAGTCAAGGTCATGGAGTAAACCGGCCAAACCCCACAAGTCTACATCTTTACCAAGTTTGTTTGCCATTTTCCTCATTATGATTTCAACTGCCAAAGAATGCTTTATTAGTTTCTCGTCTTTAAGATATTTTTGTAACAATGCAAAAGCTTCTTCTCTGGTTATCATCTTGAGTCCGAGTAAGCAAGAAGAGCGTTTTAAAACTTTTGGAAAATTGAAAAATTTTTATCTGAAATATATTGTAAAAACTTTTTTGATTTAAAAGCATGGATTAATGCCATGAATTGTGCTGTTGAAATAATGTTAGATCTATGTTGTCCCAATCGTCAAAATGAATCATAGCTCTGTGTAAACTTTCCACAAAAAACAAATGGTTAATTTAATGGAAGAATATAATTAGACGATAATCCATTATTTTGTTGAGAGGGACGGATAAAATGTTAATTCAAGATGTTATGACAAAAAGCGTTGTGACTATAGATTGTAATGAGACGGTACTCGATGCATGTAAAAGATATAAAGATTACAAAGTTGGCTGCCTTGTTGTTTATGGATAAAAAAATAATTGTTGGCATCGTTACAGAAAGAGACATTATTGAGAGGGCTATACTTGCAGATAGAGATCCTAAAACAACATTGGTTAGAGACATTATGTCAGCAAATATTAAGACTGTTCATGCTTTAGCTCCAGTAGAAAAAGCAGCTGAGATTATGGGGGAAAATAATATCAAAAAGCTTCCTGTAATTTTAAATAACGAGATGGTGGGGATTATTACTGTTACTGATATTTCTCGTGCAATACCCGCCTTTTCTGAGGCAATTGATGATCTGATCCAATTTTATGCCGAAAGCAGAAAAGAGCATTGAAACAATGATGGACGAATGGGAAGAAATGTTCATTGGGTTGAAGAATTATCGAGAAATAATGAAAAAACAAAAAACGCAAGAACTGCAGCTAGATTAAGAAAGTAAAGCTATGGCGATACCTTTTAATGCCTCTTTTTCCATTTCCTGATTCAAATGGTATTAGACGACCTGGGAAATTCCCTTAAGGGAACTTTAAAGAAAATAGCCAATGCGGTGTATGTCGATTCGAAGCTTATAAAAGAGGTAGTAAGAGACATACAGCGAGCACTTTTGCAGGCAGATGTTAATGTTAAACTTGTTTTAGAATTGTCAAAAAAGATTGAAAAACGTGCGCTTGAGGAGAAACCTCCTGCAGGTATGAGCAACAGAGAGCACGCCATCCATATCGTATACGAAGAACTTGTAAATATATTGGGCGAATCCAGAGAACTTTCAATGAAAAAACAGGTTATAATGATGGTTGGTCTCTATGGGCAAGGTAAGACTACAACTTGTGGGAAACTTGCAATATATTTCAAAAAGAAAGGACTAAGACCTGCTTTAATTGCTGGTGATGTGCATCGACCTGCAGCCTATGAGCAGTTAAAACAAATCGCAGAAAAAGTAGAAGTACCATTTTATGGCGATAACAAAGAAAAGGATGCAGTGAAGATTGTAAAAGAGGGATTGGACAAGTTTAAAAGAAGTAGTGATGTGATAATCGTAGATACTTCTGGAAGGCATAAGCTTGAGAATGATTTAATTACGGAAATGACTGACATTTTTAAAGCAACCAAACCTGACGAGAAACTGCTTGTTATGGATGCGGCTGTTGGTCAACAAGCTGGTCCACAGGCAAAGGCATTCAATGATGCCATAAACATTACAGGTATTGTTCTTACAAAATTGGATGGTACTGCCAAAGGCGGTGGTGCTTTAAGTGCTGCAGCTGAAGTTGGCGCGCCTATCGTTTTTATTGGTACGGGTGAACATTCCGTTGATTTTGAAACGTTTGATCCTGCACGATTCATATCTAGGCTTTTGGGCATGGGTGATATCAAATCATTACTTGAAAAAGCAGAAGAAAGCCTAAAAGGTAAAGATGCGGAAAAAACAGCTAGACGAATAATGTCTGGCAAATTCACCTTGCATGATATGTATGAACAGATGGATATGCTGTCTGGCATGGGTCCCTTGAAAAAAGTAGCCGAAATGCTTCCCGGTGGTTTTTCAGGTAAATTGAAAGATTCTGACATGGACAATACTCAGGATAAACTGAAGAAGTTTCGGTTTATTATGGACTCTATGACTGATGAAGAGATGAACGACCCAAGTGTTGTTCGTTCTTCTCGCATCAAACGCATTGCACGTGGGGCAGGCGTGGAAAACAAGGATGTCAAAGAGTTGCTGAAGTATTATGATATGACAAAACGTATGATGAAGGGGTTTTCTGGCGATCGAAAGTTGCAAAAAAATCTAATGAAACAATTTAAATTTGGAAAATGATTTTTTAAAATAATATTGGGCCTTATGTTATTTAAAAATCAGAAACAGATTATTGAAAACGGTCAAACTAAAGAGTTAAAGAAAGCAAGAAAAGATATTCTTGATATATTGGCCTCTTCTCTAAACGCGGTTGACCCATATAAAACGGTTAAATCAAAGTTTCATGGAAAAAGTATTGTTCTTGAGGGAGAAACTATCGATATCTCTGATTTTAAGAATATATTTTTAGTTGGTTTTGGAAAGGCCAGCGTTGGCATGGCTGAAGCTGTCTGTGATTCTGTTGATATCAAAAGAGGAGTTATTGTCACCAATGATCCAAACAAAAAAGTTCGTAGCGATCGTGTAGTTACTTTTGTTGGTGGTCATCCAATACCTAATCAAAAAAGCATAGATGACACAGAGAAGATCTTGGATGTAGTAAGACGATGCAGAGAAGACGATCTTTTAATCGTGTTGATATCGGGTGGTGGATCTGCGCTTTTATGCAAGCCAAGGGTTGACCTTAGGGATTTACAGCAGACGACTGAGTTATTATTGAAATCAGGCGCAGATATAAATGAAATTAATACGGTACGAAAACATATTTCACTTGTTAAAGGTGGACAGCTTGTCAAATCTGTTAAATGTACAGTGATTTCTTTTGTTATTTCAGATATTGTTGGTGATCCTTTGGAGGCTATTGCTTCTGGACCAACATGTCCTGACTACACTACATATATCGATGCGCAAAAGGTTCTTAAAAGATATAATTTATTGGAAAAAGTACCATCAGCCATAAAAAAAGTTTTGGAAGATGGAATTCAAGGCAAAATTCCTGAAACGCTCAAGAGTAATGATCCTATTTTCGACAATATATTCAATTTTATTGTTGCAAACAACGATATGGCATGTAAAGCTGCAGTAAAAAAAGCAGAAAAACTTGGCTACGACACAATGCTTTTGACTACATCTCTTATTGGTGAATCAAAAGAGATTGGTAAATATTTAGTTGGCAAGGCACGAAATTATTACAGCAAAGATGCTAAAAAAATTGTTTTTGTTTTAGGTGGAGAAACCACAGTTAAGGTGAAAGGGAACGGCATAGGTGGCAGAAATCAAGAGATGGTCTTAGGGGGTGTTGAAGAATTAGATGGCGCAGATGTAGTTTTTGCTTCTTTTGCAACCGATGGCATTGATGGAGTGAGTAATGCTGCTGGTGCCATTGCTGATGGTTTTACAATGACAAGGGCACGCAAAAAAAATATTTGTCCAGATGAATTTCTGAAAAAAAATAACTCTTATGAATTTTTTAAAAAACTAGATGATTTGCTTTTGACTGGCCCAACAGGTACAAATGTAATGGATGTTCAGATTATTATAAAAAGTTAAATAGAAAAACCGTATACTATAGGCTAATAATATATACCGTAAAGTATTTAAATTGGCATAAGTCATATAAATGTACTTATTCAGATAGTCTGGAGATATAATATGAAGAGAAATATTAAGAGTAAAAGATCTGTTATTATATGGATAGTTTTATTGTTACTTTTAAGTTCAAACCTTTCGGCAATCGTATCTTCTGGTCCAGCCGAAGACAGAATCAACGATGGCGTGTGGTTCGATGATCTCGACAACGATGACAACATAAGCATAAATGTTAAATGTGTTGTTTCTAACGGTAGTGTCAAGTTAGATTATGGTAGTAATATCCGCTATTATGACTATGTTGCAGGAAACAATGAGGCATGGTCATCGGATTTATCATTTTTAACAGGTGGAAGCGAAGAGTTTATCTGGGTCAGAAATTTGATAAATGAAGTCAATTTTACCGATGGTTACAAAGCCATCAAACATAAAAACGATAGTAAAGTAGAAGAAACGCAATCTAGATATTTTGATAATGAATTGTTAAACTATACGTTTTCTCCAGTTCATCATTTCAGGCTTAAGATTGATCAAAATAAAAACGTTGTAAAAGAGACTAAATTTGCTTGGTGGTACGGAGCTTTCAAGTCTGATGCAAATATCGAAGATATAAATATGTATGTATGGGATTATTCTTACCTGGTTGTTGACAGATGGATTAACGTTGGTACTAAAACGTATGATTCTGGCATAGGAACAAATCCTGACGGAGATATCATATTTACAAGCGATGAAAATGGTAGTAACTATATCGGTAAAGATGGGAGCATTGATTTTTTAGTTATTGCTACTCCTAAGGATAACGGGGAAACCTGCACCCTAGATACTGATTATGTAAATCTGACAGTAACTACTCAAGTTGGTTACCTGGGTGAAGGCAATATTGTCTCGAAAAATATCGAACGGTCAACTCTTGGCAGATGGGAGAGCGTAGTTTGGAGTGGCTCAAGAGCAACTGGCACATCATCCGTTAAAATACAATTGCTGAATGCGACTGAGACACTTATAAATGATAATATTCTGCCTGGGAATTCAAAAGGTTTTACAGTTTCGCCATTGGACTTATCGTCCTTTTCGGGTTTACCCTCCACGATTAAATTAAAGGCTATACTGCATTCCAGCGACTTGTCTATTACGCCGAAGTTGTATAGTTGGGGTGTGACATGGCAAACAAATAGCAGCCAGTTTAAAGATAATTTTACAACGGATCTAAGAATAGATAAAATTGTTGGGGCAAACATTGCTGGCGGTACAATAAGTATAAGTGATTTCTACAGTAGTTGGCCTGTTTTTGGTAAAAATCCAGCTAATACACGATACTATGAAGGATATGGACCACAGAAGTCTTCCCTTTATTGGACTACAGAAAAAGAAACTGTTGGTGGAGGATTTCGTAGTCCTGTTATGAGTGATGGTAAAATATACATAGCATCATCATCTGCCGACAAAAGGATATACGCGTTCGACGCAAAAGGAGCCTCCAGTAAAAAGATAGCTTCAGGTAGTAGCGATCCGCTGTATACTGTTGACTCGTCAGTTGCTGTTACTGATAACTACGTAATTGTTGCAACAAGTGAGCTTAACACAAGTGAGACTGACGCGTATAATAAGATATATGCGCTGGATAAATCAAACCTTAAAAATGAAGTATGGAATTATTCGTCTGTCGATGAAGAGATATGTTTTTCATCATCACCAACTGTTGCTAATGATAAGGTTTTTGTTACATCCTGGAATGGACAAAGCTGGGATACTCCTCTGCTATCTTTTTTGAGGTTACTAATAGGTGGAAATAATAAAATAATAGTTCTAAACCTAGCTGATGGGAGTTTGCTGTGGGAGAATGATTTACCTGCTGGCAGTTTTTCCACACCTGCTGTTGCCGATGGTATGGTTTTTGTAGGCTGCGATAATCTATATGGGAATAGTTTGTTTGCTTTTGATGAAGACACAGGTATAGCGCTTTGGAATAAAAGCGTTGGATTAGTTGGGGGATCTTCACCTGTTGTATACGATGGGAGGGTTTTTGTCGTTGTCAAAGATCAAAGTCCAATATCTATAAAAGGAGATGTAAAACTTCTAGCATTATATGAAAACAATGGCACGATTTGTTGGAATAAAACCTTAGCAAAGAATGTACCTGCGTTTGAAAGCCTGCCCAAAGGCTTACACTTTTATAATCTGATGGCTACGTCTACGCCTGCCATTAAAGAAGATGCAAATAGAATATTTGTAACATCACCTAATGGGAAAGCATATGCGTATAGCTTAGATGGAACGGAAATCTGGAATGTTAGTATACCTTCTAACATCTATGGTGTAATACCGACTTATTCATGTAATTCTCCAGTTGTAGCAAACAATACTGTTTATGTTACGTCGGCAAATGGAGTTGTATATGCCCTTGACATATCTAATGGCTCAAAGATATGGGATTTTAACTGCGAAATTGAGGACCCGGAATTATTGGCACCTGCTTACATATTTGCTTCCCCGATTGTCGCCGATGGGTTGTTATATGTAAGTGTGACAGATGACCTAATTAGTTTTACCGGGCGACTTATTAGTATAGGTAACTATACGCTTAATAAAATAGCTCGTGTTGTTTCTAAACCCATACATATACCAACAGGCAAATGGTGGGATACATTCAATGCCGTGTACACTGCTCCTACGGGCAGCAGTATCGTATTTAGTATCCTTGATGAGGATTATAACGTATTACTAACTAACATTAAAGGAAACGGAAGCGGCGGCGATATATCTGATTCTTCGAAAATAAACAGTGGAATCATACGACTGAGCGCACAGCTTACAAGGAAAAGTAGTAATTCAACTTTAGAAAGTTGGAGTGTCAAATTTAAAGCAGAGACCACTCCGCCTGAATTTTATGACAACACTTTTTTCCCAAGTCCAACTGGTTGGATTAATACTGATACTCCAAAATGCGAAATCAAAGTTCATGATATAACACCTGGACTAGATGTAGACTCTGCAAGGTACAAAATAACATACACAAACTCATCGGGTATAAAAGTGACTTCAAATTGGATCAAGGCAAACTGCACAGGAGTGCCCGGTACAACAAAAATCCAGAATATGACAGCAGATATCTTGGCATCAGATATTAGTGAACATATTGCTGATTTGAAAAGCATAACACTTTCTATAAAAGACTTGGCCGGTAATGAAAAAACTATCACAAAACAATTCAAAAAGGATAAAATTAAACCGAGCTCCTACATAAAAAACAACGATAGCTATCTGGCTAAGTATAACTCTGGTGTTGTCATCTCGGCTAACGCCAGCGATCCTGGTGTTGCTAATGTAAATAAAAGTGGCATAAAAAGCGTAACATTAAAATTTAGACAAACAGACATAACCGGTGACAGTTGGATTGATTATAATAAAACGCTAGGATCACAACTATATGAATGGAAGTTTGAATATGATAGTGGGGCGTACGAGTTCTGCACTGTTGCTGAAGATAACGCTGGCAACGTGGAATATTTGCCAACTGAAGGGGAAATATCATTTAGTTTTGATATGAAAAAGCCAGATGCACCAGAATTGGAAAATGAATATATATTTGGCGAAGAGTTGCCCAGCTTTTCAATTAAATTCGAAGATGACTATCAACTGAAAACCGTCGAATATCGTCTAGACTATAAGGGGTTAAACGAATGGACAAAGATTAACGCGGATGATATAAACAGCAAAAGCTACACAGGAAAATGGGGTCTCCCAGAAAACGACTGGAAGAACATAACAGAAGGAGTGATTCACTACATCTACTTCAGATTAACTGACTCCTTTGGAAATCAATATACTTCATCGGACAACGAGACGGCGCTTAAAATAATAAAAGATCTTACCGTAGCACGAACCTATCTGGATTTATCTGACTTTAAAGAATTGCACTTTGATAACAAATTCGCAATCACAGCTAAAATACCTGCTGGTGGCAATGTGACAAAAGCGGAACTATACTACCGCTACTCATCAGACAAGGAAAACTGGAGCAGTTGGGAGCAATACGGAGAAAAAATAACAAAGCCATTCAAATGGGAGTTCACAGCTAGCGAAGGAAGTGGATATTATGAGTTCAAAACCAGATTATGGACCGCTGCAGGCGCACTTGGTTATTCACAAGCCGAACCAATAAATGTAACTCTGTTCCCAATGACTCAGATAATTATCATGATCTTGCTAGCAGTCATTCTCTTTATCGTGACCACTTTAGTCCTCGTTAAAATGAAAAAGAAGAAAATCTAATCCTGTTTTATTTCTTTTTCATTCAATTTTTTCTTCTGATTTAAAACGTGAGAAAATCTCATCTAAAAGAAGATCTATGCCTTCCTTTGTTTCGCAAGATATCTTTAGATTACTGGAATCTGTTTTTTTTATGTCCATCTTACTTTCAACTATAATTATGGGAGTATCGCCAAATAATTTTTTTACCTGTACTAGCAAATGTTTTTGATCTTTGAGAGTGTAACCACAGGTTTCAGAAGTATCTAGTAGGAATACTATCAAATCAGCGAGGTGACTAAGTGCTGCTATGGCCTGCATTTCCATGTCATTTCTATCAGATAAAGGTCTATCTAAAAGACCAGGCGTATCTATTATTTGATACTTGCTTGTAATATATCTCTCAGTTTTTTCGATATGACCTACATGAATCTCTTTTGTTGTAAAAGGATACTGAGCAACCTCTGGTTTTGCAGATGAAAGGCATCTCAATAGAGATGATTTCCCAACATTTGGGTATCCTGCTATTACAATTGTAGGTACATCTTGTATTTCTGGAAATTCATTCATAATAATTTGTGCTTCAGCAAGCAAGTTCAAGTTTTTATCAACCTGTTTTACAACAGAAGACATTCTACCATAGATTTCTTTTTGTTTTTGTTTCAAAAAATCAATGCCTTTAGCTTTTTTTAATGTTTTAGCTTGCTTTGAATAGATCATTCTACAGGTTTTTTGAGCCCAAGCGACAGCGCCCAAGGATTTTTTCAACTTATTGGTATCTATCTTGATATCTATAAGCTCCTGATAAAACATTGGAAGATTATCGATTGATGGAAATTCTTTTACGTATTTTTCCAGCGTAGCAATAAGGTTTGTCGCAAATGAATCTGTTCTTGCAATAATCGTTTTTTTGTTCTTATAAATGGTCTCTTTATCGTGGATTAGTATCTTGCTTGCTTTTCTGAAAGATCTATCTAACAACTCATCCGCACGAAGTATGATTGGAATTTTTTCGAACATAAAATTGAAAAACTTTATGTGATACCTGTAAATTAACATGTTGGTGTAAGTCATGGATGAAGGATTCATACTTTCAAACAAATTCAGAATGGCAATATTTGACGAAATTGCGTCTGGAGAAACAAATATCGAAAGGATTGCAAAAAAACATCATATCGTGCTTCTCGTAGCTAAAAAGGTTGTAAATGATTTTATAAGCGGCGGCATATTGGAGAAAAAGGGCAACAAATACATTCTTACCCGTGAAGGGGAAAAACTAGCGACTAATATTAGATGATAATTGGAAAGGATATTCTATGAAATCGTATCTGTTACAAACTCTGAAAGAGATTGCGTTATTGGGGGGAATTAAAAATAGAATAGAAATTTCTTCTGTTGAACTTGCAAGAAAGTTGGAAACGAGTCAGCAAACCGCCTCCAGATATCTTTTAGAATTAGATCAGGACGGGATGATAACTAGAGAACTGGGAATCAAAAAGCAGCTTATTCAAATAACAGTTCTTGGGGATGAGGCATTGCAAAAGGAATATTCAGAATATCATCAGATTTTTCAACTACCAAATAAAATTCATTTTACTGGCAGGGTTGTCTCTGGTATTGGGGAAGGAAGATACTATACCGGGCAGAGTGGATATGTTGATCAGTTTAAGGAGAAACTTAGCTTTGTTCCATTCCCAGGAACGTTGAATGTGGAGATTGAGCAGGTAGAAAGAAATAAGTTGCGTTTGTTAAAAAACTGCAGTGCGATAGACGTAGATGAATTTAAAACTAAAAACCGTACGTTTGGCGGCGTAAGATGTTTTCGAGCAAAGATAAATGGAATCAAAAGTGCGATAGTTTTACCATTGCGTAGTCATTATTCAAATATATTGGAGTTTATATCTCCAGATTACCTTAGAAAAAAATTGAATCTGCGAGACGGGGATGAGGTAAAAATAGTAATTTATCTGGAAAAATAAAAAGAGACAAGCCATGAAAAACCAGATTGTTGCAGATATGTTGTATGGGATTGCAGATATATTGGATTTAAAAGGAGAGATATTCTTCAAAACTAGAGCTTATCGCATGGCCGCTCAGACAATAGAAACGATGGACGAGGATATTGAAACTGTTACTAACGAAAAAAGACTTGAATCAATTCCAGGCATTGGAGAGGCACTTGCAAAAAAAATTACGGAAATTGTCAAGACCGACAAATCAGAGTATTTTGAACGATTAAAAAAAGAAATTCCGGAAGGATTACTAAAATTACTGGATATCCCTGGTTTGGGTCCTAAAAAGGTTGCCTCGCTTTATAAAAATCTTGGTATAACAACCATAACAGAGCTTCAAAAAGCCTGCGTTGCGGGTAAGCTACGGGCGTTAGATGGTTTTGGCGAGATAACTGAAAGAAATGTTCTCCGCGGCATACAACTTTTAGAAAAAACAAGCGGTCGCATATTACTCTACATTGCTTATATTGATGGAAGCAATTATGTTGATTATCTGAAAAAGTGCAAAAAAATAGATAAGATTAGCATCGCCGGCAGCTTACGTCGGATGAAAGAAACAATCGGTGATTTGGATATTCTTGCGTCGTCAGAATACCCTGATGAGGTGATGGAATATTTTGTCAAGTATCATGATGTTCAAAATGTTCTTATGAAGGGAAGTACAAAAACAAGCGTACTTTTAAATGATGCTCTCCAAGTTGATCTTCGCGTGGTGAAAAAGGAAAGTTTCGGTGCAGCACTCCAGTATTTCACTGGCTCTAAAGAGCATAATGTAGCCATGCGCGGTTTAGCAATAAAAAAAGGTTACAAGCTAAACGAGTACGGCCTTTTTGATAAAAAAACAGAAAAGTACATAACTGGAAAAAATGAGGAAGACATCTACAAAAAGCTAGGTCTTTCATATATTGAGCCCGAACTGAGAGAGAACAGAGGTGAAATAGAAGAAGCCCGAAAGGGAAAACTTCCCCAATTGGTTGGATACGATGATATTCAAGGGGATTTTCACGTTCATTCTCTTTGGAGTGATGGTAGTGACTCACTTGAGACTTTGGCACAGTATACAAAAAAACTTGGGTATTCGTTTTTCGGAAGTACGGATCACTCTCAATCGTTGAAAATTGCAAATGGATTGTCTGAAGATAGAATCGATAAAAAACTTGATGAAATTAGAAAATTAAACAAAAAACTATCTGACTTCAAAATTTTATTTGGGACAGAATGCGATATAAAATCTGATGGAACCTTGGATTACAGCAACAAAATTCTCAAAAAGTTTGATTTTGTTTACATCGGCATTCATACAGGTTTTAAGATGGATAAAGATAAGATGACCAAAAGGATTGTAAGAGGCATGGAAAATGAATATGTCGATTTCCTTGCTCATCCCACTGGCCGTTTGATTGGAAAACGGGATCCATATGAAGTGGATATCGAGCGAATTATCGATACTGCAAAAGAAAGAAGGGTATTCTTAGAAATTAATTCATTTCCTGATCGCCTTGATTTGCCAGATATCTATGTGAAGCTTGCAAAAGAAAGGGGGGTAAAATTCGTTCTAGGCTCTGATTCGCATAGTTTTAATAATCTTACATCTATGCATTTTGGAATAGCAAATGCACGGAGAGGTTGGCTAGAAAAAAAGGATATTCTCAATACATACGGATTGAAGGATATTGAGAAAATGCTTGGTGAGAAGCATGAATAAAAATGAAGCTAAGAAAGAAATTGAAAAGCTTCGCGAAGAACTTAATTATCATAATTACAAGTACTATGTCGAGAATAAGCCCGTTGTTTCTGATTATGAATATGACATGCTTTTGAAGAAACTGGAAGCTTTGGAAAAACAATTTCCCGATCTTGTTACTCCTGATTCTCCAACGCAACGGGTTGGCGGTGAACCTCTTGAGGGATTTAATTCAGTAGAACATAAAGTGGCGATGCTTTCACTAGACAATGCGTACTCTTATGATGAACTACGTGAATTTGACGAGCGGGTCAAAAAGAACGTGGGTGCTGTGGAGTATGTTGCAGAACCAAAGATCGACGGGTTGGGAGTTGCTCTACTCTATGAAAATGGCATACTAGTACGAGGGGCAACCCGGGGAGATGGTGTAAAGGGCGATGATGTCACTACAAATCTGAAAACTATTCATAGTATCCCTCTCAAATTACGTGGATCCGCCTTAAAAAATGTCGAGGTGCGTGGCGAGGCCTATTTTCCCATCACTGCATTCAAAAAGTTCAATAAAGAACAAGAAAAGAAAGGAGAGCAGGTGTTTGCAAACCCTCGCAATGCGGCTGCAGGTTCCTTGCGACAACTTGATCCTCGCATTGTTGCATCAAGACCACTCGATGTATTTCTATATTTCATTTCTTACTCTGATAAGGAGTTTTCGATTCACGAAAAAGCTATCGAGGTGCTAAAAGAAGCAGGATTCCGTGTGAATCCACTAATTAAAAAAGTGAAAAATATCGAAGAGGCCATTGAGTATTGTAAAAACCTAGAAGAGAAACGCGAGACCCTTGATTATGAAATTGATGGTGCAGTACTTAAGGTAAATTCTATAGAAAAACAGAAACAATTGGGATCAACGATTAAACATCCTCGATGGGCTATTGCATTTAAATTTACAGCAAAACAGGCGACCACAAAGCTAAATGATATTGTGATTCAGGTTGGAAGAACTGGAACACTAACTCCTGTGGCCATCTTAGAACCAGTGCAGGTCGGTGGAGTGACAGTTTCTCGTGCTACTCTTCATAATTTCGATGAACTTAAAAGAAAAGACATCCGAATTGGAGATACGGTTTTGGTAGAGCGTAGCGGGGATGTGATTCCACAGGTTGTAGAAAGTATAAAAGAAAAGAGAACCGGCAATGAAAAAACAAAAGGAATTCCAAAGAAATGCCCAGTGTGCAAATCAGATATTGCTCGTACAGAAGATGAAGTTGCGGTCCGATGTTCAAACCGTCTCTGTCCGGCTCGGTTGAAATGGCGCGTAAAATACTATACGTCACGTGATGCCATGGATATTGAACATCTTGGGGAATCAACCATTGATAAACTCATTGAAAAAGAGCTCATCGACAATGTTGCTGACATATATGCTCTCAAAAAAGAAGATATCCTAAAACTGGAGGGTTTCAAAGACAAATCTGCACAGAATCTTCTAGATTCAATTGAGAAGAGCAAACATCAGAGTTTATCTCGTTTGATTTATGCATTAGGAATAAGACATGTTGGAAAATATGCTGCTCAGGTTCTTGCTTCGAGATACAATTCTATAGATGAACTTGCAAAAGCGAGCATTGAAGAACTGAAAGAAATCTTTGGTCTTGGCGATAAAACAGCAGAAGCAATCGCCACATTTTTTGCATCAGAAGAAAACATGGATCTTATCAGCAGGCTCAAAGACATCGGAATCAAAACAAAGGAGGTAAGAAAAGCAGAGAATTTGCCATTGATGGGTAAAAAATTTGTGTTCACTGGTGGCTTGCAATCTCTATCACGTCCGGATGCATCAGATCTTGTAAAACAAAAAGGAGGTATTGTTGCCTCATCGGTCGGTAAAGATATTGACTATGTTGTGGTAGGCACAGAACCCGGTTCAAAATACAAAAAAGCAAAAAAACTAGGACTGAAGATAATTAATGAGGAAGAATTCAAAAATTTGGTAAAATGATAGGAGGCAAAGTATGGCAGAATGTAAAGCAAAAGAAAACGAATCGTCATGTATTTGTAGTTATTCTTGCGACAAAAAAGGCATTTGTTGCGAATGCGTTAGCTATCATCGAACTCGAAGGGAACTCCCTGCATGTTTCTTCCCGGATGACGTGGAAAGAACCTATGATCGAAGTATAGAGAACTTTATAAGGACATATCAGAAAAGAGGACGATGGTAATTTCATAAATTTTGTAATATTTTTTCGATTGAAGAAAACAGTAACTAGTAGGTTACTTGAACTATCGATGGGTGCTATTCATCTTTTGCTATTTTTAAAATTGTCCTGATTTCATCAGCACTCATAAATTCTTTGATCATGTCTAAATCTTTCTCTAGATCCCTTATGTCATGAGACATCTGCATTAAATTCTGCAGGGTTAGTTCTTTCCTATCTTTCATTTATTCATCTCTCAACTATATTCAACTATATATTATAACAGACGTTCTCCAATATAATCTTTGTTGTTCTAGTTCCCGTTTCTCTTTCGTTCAGCTCTCTCACATTCCAGTCTTGAAACAGTATTGTTTAACTGTTTTATGATACTCTTAGACATCTGAAATTTATTTCTGTGAGGGCAATCTTCATCAAATATAGCACAGTTCTTGTCTTTGTCATAGATTATAGGATACAACCTACATCCTTCAGGCCTATCTTTATAAATCGAGCATATTTTGCCGTTATGAAAAACGCATCGCCCATCATGATTTTTTAATTGTAGCCATCCGTCAAGTTCAGTAACAAAAAAATTAGTATCAAATCCCAACCCACTTATCCGCTCTATATCTCGATTCGATAGAGGCATAATTGTTTCTAAGCAACATTGAATGCAATTATAATCCATGCAACATCTTTTCATACTATCAATTCTTGCAATATTTGGTCACTTTAAAAACAATAGCTTACGTTTTTCCTCTCGAAAATACAGTTTCATAATATGCATTATTTTAAAAACATATTGCCATCAAATAAAAAATTATGTGGTCTTTTGATATATCGGATCACTTAATCTCTTCTAAAAATGCCAACCATCGTTATTACAAATGCAATAATTTCTATTAAAGTTAAAGGGAACAAAATATCAATACGTTTTTGAGGCCCCAGGAATTCCAATGAACTACTAAGAATGAAATTCAAAATAAGCATAACTCCCCAGATTCCTACACCCACTGCTATCAATGTCTTGTTCATTTTTACATCCCTGGCCTACAAATCCGTAACAATTATTTCTTTATAAAAGTAGTGTGCAATAATTAGTTTTCCTTTGCAATAGAGAAATATTTAACGAACTTCATTTTTATATTGGTATAATGTGCTCTTTTTCTCTTTACAAAAATACACTTGTTTAATGTGTATGAACAGCTGTAAAATGATCATATTATTATATAATTTAACTCCCTATAAAATTTATATATCCCCAATCTGTTTGTTATTCGGTTGAAAACAAGGGGTAATTTAATGACGCAGTATGAAGTTATTATTGTAGGTGCTGGTCCTGCTGGTTCAACTGCTGCAAAATTTCTCTCAGAAAAAGGATTAAAAGTTCTTCTCGTTGACAAAAGCAAATTTCCAAGAGATAAGTCATGCGGCGGTGGATTACCTTATCGGGTTTTGAATAGGTTTAGTTATGTAAAGGATAAAGATTTGATTGACTCCTACTCCTACGGAGGGATTTCTTATTCCCCTTCGTTAAAATACAAAGCTACATTCAAAAAAAATACTCCATTTGTTGCAATGGTTCTCAGGGAAAAATTTGACATGGGATTGGTCGAATTGGCCATTGATAGCGGAGCTGAATTTATCGATGGAAGAGCAGTCAAAGATGTAAAAATCTCAAAAGAGAAAGCAAAGATTATTTTGGATGATAAAACTGAGGTAGATTCAGAGATAGTTGTTGGTGCAGATGGCATTTGGAGTGTTGTTGCAAAAAAAACAGGATTATCACCTCCTAAAAAGTATCTGGGTGCCTGTATCCTAAATGAGTATGATGTAGGAGAAGATACAATAAATAATTATTTCGGCGAAGAAAAAATGTGTCATATCCATCTAACATTTCAAGGCATACTTGGTTATGGATGGGTATTTCCAAAAAAGCATCATATAAACATAGGCATTGGAAAATTCAGCCCAGATACACGCATATCTAAAACAAAGATGGATTTATTGACCATATATAGGAATTACATTAAAGTGCTCAAGAGAACAAAGATAATACCAAAAAATCTTGAAATAGGGCGATGCAAAGGGAGCGCTCTTCATTTTGGTCCACTTGAAAAAACATATGCGGATAGAGTTCTTCTTTGCGGTGATGCGGGTGGGTTTTTAAATCCACTCACGGGGGAAGGTATCTATTATGCTATGTCCTCAGGCGAAATCGCCGCTGGTGTCATAATTAAAGCTCTTGAAGCAGGTGATACCAGTGAAAACTTTTTGTCAAAGTATCAAGAAAATTGGAAAAAAGACTTTGGTAAAGATGTAGAGTCGCTTCTTGGTTCAACTAGACGTATGGGTAGAGATGTAGAAAAAATTGTGAGACTTGCGAGTAAGAATGAAAAACTTGCAGATGTTGCATTAGGCGTATTGCATGGAGGCCTAAGTATCCAAGATTATCGGTTGGAACTAATAGTACGTTATCTATATGCTAGTTTTAAGGATCGATTCGAAATAACGTGAGTTATGTAATAATGTCAAAATGAGGATTATTGCACGATATATTTATATATTATCAGTGACAGAGTATAACATGGGAAAAGGTGGTGAAAAATGAGAGATATGAAAGTGGTCAGCGACGTAAGAACCCAAGAAGAATTGGTCGAGATGAAAGCAGTCATGGAAATCTTCATTGTAAACACCAGAATCAGAGAGA
>Ga0315279_10002664_pt1 | contig 26319 bp, 22 predicted proteins | sample YL17G06_20_MG_FD_203694 | JGI IMG/M metagenome (GOLD analysis project Ga0315279, IMG submission 203694) | Sediment microbial communities from Yellowstone Lake, YNP, Wyoming, USA - YL17G06_20 | ecosystem: Environmental > Aquatic > Freshwater > Lake > Sediment | place: USA: Wyoming | collected... | reverse complement strand
GTTCTTCATTATTGTAGACCACTCCCAGGTTCATCCAGGCATCAGCTATACTGAGAGGTTGATTTAAATTAGTAGACAAACGCAGAACTCGAGTAATATAATTTTCCGCCTTTTTCAGGTCATTGGTCTGCAAATATAAACTACCTAAATTAGTATATATTCCAATATCTGCGGGAACATTATAATATTGAATAATTCCTTCTGCCTTTTCTAAAACCTTCTTAGCATTCTGAAAATCTCCCTTATCCAGGTAGATAATTCCCATATTATTAAAGACCCAAGCCTCCTGGTAACTAAAGCCCATCTCTTGAGATAATCTCTGGCAATCAATTAAATATTGAAGTGCTTGAGAGGAATCACCCCAGGCTTCATGATAAAGACGGGCTAAAGATACTTTTACCGCAAACTCTCCACATTTAAAACCTGCTTTTTGGCTTATTTGTAAAGAACTTTCGCAAATCTCTTGAGCCTTCTTATATTCTCCTTTTTCTACATAGACATAAGCTAAATTGTTTAAGGATAGAGCAGCTACTTCCACATTTTCCACCTGGACAGCTAGAGCATAAGCATCTAAAAAATACTTTTCAGCCTGCTCTAAATCCCCTTTATAAAAAGATATTATGCCAAAACTCAAAAGGGAAGAGGCCTTTCCTCCTGTATCCTGAAGTTCTTCAGCTAAACTTTGAGCTTTTTGAACATATTCTTCAGATTTATCTAAATCCTGATAACTCTGATATACGCCGGCCAGAGCAATATAAACTTTCAGTAGTCCCGGCTTATCCTGTAAGGTCTGGTATTTTTCCAAAGCCTGAAGGAGCACCCGTTGAGCATCGTCATCTTTCCCCTGACGATACCAGACTCTCCCTTGATAATAAAGGCTTTCTGCAAATAAATTATCTTTACCTTGGGTAAGCGCCAGAGCTTTTAAAATACTCATCTCTTCAATTAAAAGGGGATATTGACCAGTAAGATATATCTGGTCAGCTCTCTCTTTAATATATTTAATCACCTCATCCTGTTGGAATAAAGACAGAAAACTGCTATCTAAGGTATAAGATAAAAAATCTTTTTTCTCAATCTCTTTTTCTATCCATAGGGAAGGTTCAAATTCGGTCTCCGGTATGTTTATAACAGTCCCATCATTTAAAGTTATAGACACCCCTACCCCTTGGGCAAATACAAATAAAGGAAATAAGAATAATCCAATTAGGCTAATAATTACTCCAGTGATGAGAATAAAAGTATTTTTACTTCTCATTAATTCTTCCTCTCACAATTTTATTGAATAACCATTTTTCACCAAAATTCTTAATTTTTTCGAGCAATAAAAAATTATTTTTCTAATCCTATTAGAAAAGCCCTCTTGTACTCTTGTAACTAAGTATCATACGGTTAAAATATTTTTGCTCTTTATCTATAAAAATCCCTTGGGGAGACTGGGTTAAAATAGCATATCCCATACCATTCATCATAGAGCCATAAACTCCGGTATTAATAAGATAAGTTTCTAAATTAAATCGTAGAAAAGTCCCCTGATAATTTCCCTGTAAACTTACTCTTCCTTCCGTCATTTCTATCACTCCACTACCAGGAGATATTTTAAATTCCTGATTTAAGATAGATAAGTCGGGAACCTGTTGCTGTAAAAGATAAGACATCTGCTGAGCCAGGTCCTGAGCACTGCTAAATTGTCCCGTTATATCAGGGAAAAGGGTCAAAGAAGTAAGCCCACTGGCATCTTCAGAGAAGGTAACATTTTTATTAAAGGAATCCAGATTAACCAGCCAGGTAGAGGGGTATTCTAAATAACCAGTAATTAAAGAATCGTGACTAAAAGCCTGGTTTAAACTATATTGTTTCCAGATAATCTGGGGTTCCTGAAGAGTATTAGGAGTAGGTAAAACAATTCCGCCTGGTCCCGGTTGAGCCGGAACAGGTTGTCCTGGCGGAGTAAGGGTTATTCCCCCTTGAGCAGGAACTCCAGGGGTTGGACTAACTATACCTTCTGTTCCAGTAACTGGAGGTGGAGTTCCGGGAATAGTTGGCGTTATCTGAGGAACAGTCTGAGGAGCTACTGGAGCCAAAGAGGGTAAAGTCTCTGCTTCCCTCTTAATCCCCACTTCAGAACTAATTCCTTGCCCTAAAGTAGAAAAACATCCTCCTAAGAAAGAGGAAGAACGAGTTTGTTTAATAATTGAACTCCCAATCTTAGAACTTAATCTCTCTATAGAAGAGCCCAGAGGAATATTCTCTTCAACTCCTCTTTTAGAACTTCTCAGAACCCAAGTTTTTCCTGAAAGAGGAGCTCTACTCACTATCATTGGAGAGATAATGCCTCCCCCTAAATTTCTTATAGGGGAACCTAATTGATTAATCCCCCCTCCCCTAAAAACTTTGTTTAGACTGGGATTAAAGGCTATCTCTTTACCTAACCTCTTAATATAGGAAAAATTAAAATTTGTCGAATAGGCGCTTCTGATCACTAATCTCGGGGAAGAAATTTTTCTCCCTAAAGAGTTAGGTAATAAATTAGCATAATTACCTAGCATAATTCTTCTGGATACGGCCCAGGGTAGTAGAGGTTTTTCTGGAAAAATACGGACTAATTTTAAGCCAAAACCTCGTGAAATAAGAACAGATTTAAAATATTTAAGGGGTTTATTAAAACTCTTATTCATCCCTCTTGGGTAGTCAGATGGATTGATCTCTTCAGAAAATCCTCTGGTCTGCATTAAATTTACAGGGTAATCTATATTGGTCTGATTACCGCTTCTAACCCCTTCCTTCTTCGTTGCCTTTATGGTTCTTTGAACTGGAATAGGTTTCCCACATCCAGGACAGAACTGATAATTCAGCTGTAAAGGTGTCCCACAATAAGGACAAAACTTAAAAGTAATTTCCTCAGTAGTAGTTGTGGTAGTAGAGAAAGAAGGAGTCTCAGAAGTGGTGGTAACTGAAGGTAAACCAGATTCGGAAGTTGTTGGCTCTGATGCTACTTCTGATAGAGTAAAGTTATTAAACATTATCTCTAATTCAGGTAATATTTTATCAAATTGATCCTGGACTACTTGACCTTCTAAGATATAGCCCTTCTTTTCTTTTACCAAATAGACATCAACCGCTTTAATAGGAATCTTTGAATTATCCTTTCTTTGTATCTTGGTCCAGATATAAAGCCTTTTGATAGCAGGTAGACTTTTTATAGTTACTGCTTCCTCATTAATTTTCTTATATTCAGGCATATTTTGAGGATCTAACATCCATTCTTCTACTGACATAACATAACTAGATAAGGATGATTCATAATTTTCAACGTATACTGAAAAAGCAGCGATGATATAATCCCCGTCAAAAAGATCAATCTCTGCTTTACAAGTTCCCGTATCATCTATTTCCTCATAGGGTTTCCAAGTAGAAGGATAATTAAAGTTAAAACTACAGGTAGGGTTGGAATAGGAAAAAACATTGGGGGAAGATACCGGAACAGAAGTAGTAGTAAGAGAATTAGGGACAGAGGGAGGACTACTTTCGGTTAAAGAAGGTAATCCCTGGGTTAATCCTGTACTTCCCAAAGTCAAGATTAAAACTATAGCAATAAAACAAAAAATTACTTTTCTCATTCTTTAGTCACCTCTTGGATAAAAAATTTATAAAAAATATACCCTTTTATATTTATACTTATCCTAGATGTATATATACTACATTTTTTTGAAAAATCCTCTTTTTTTACAAAAAATCTTTACTAGCCATATATTTTTATAAATAGATCTTTACTACTTAATATTATTCCCTAAATTAACCATTTTTAGAAATTATTTTGCTAATTTTTATAATTTATCTCTAAATAATAAGTTTACTGGTAAATTAAAAATTGTATAGTATGTCCTGGACAACGCACACTGATGAGTTGACAAATGTCCAAAAATAGTATAAAATCTTAACATAAAAAAGAACTATGGTTCTTTTTTGTGCTGAATTCTCCAATGGAGAAACGGGGGAACCAAAATTCACCTGTCTGCGTGCCTGCCTGAGCGAGGACGCTCGCAGTCAGGCAACGCACAGGCAGAGGGGTGAATCTTATTTAAATAATAAGTAGAGCAATCCTTTCAGCTCAAATCCGTCAGCTCACCTCGTAAGCGTTGTAGGTAAAATAAGTTTATAAATATAGATCAATAATGGAGAAACTAAAGATAAAATAGTTTCTCTTTTTTTAGTTTAATAAAAATTTCCCAAAATAAAATATTTTTTAGAGAAAGAAAAAGGGATGAATTTTTTTGAAAATAATTATTATCGGAGCAGGAAAAGTATGTATGTAATTAGGTCGATTAGAACTATATACTATCTTAATTCTGGTAATTCCAGAATTTTGGAAGAAATAGTAATATTCAGGATTAAAAATTTATAAGAAAGGGATAACTAACCATTTCAACTATTATCACTACCCCAGCAATTAAAGAATCAAGATTATCACCACCACAGATAATATTATTAGGATATCTTTTAATAATTACCACTGGTGCTTTACTTCTTAACCTACCTGCAGCTTCCAGCACTGAAAAAAGTATTAGCCTTATCGATGCCCTTTTCACTGCTACTTCTGCCACCAGTGACACTGGATTAATTGTCCTGGATATCGGAAAAGATTTTTCTTCTTTTGGACATTTGGTTATCCTCCTTCTCATTCAAATTGGCGGTTTAGGCATAATGACAATGTCTACCATGTTTGCCTTTTTAGTGGGAAAAAGAATTTCTTTAAGAGAAAGAATAATAATGCAGGAAGCCTTAAATCAATTTTCTATTGGAGGATTAGTTCGTTTAGCCAAATATATCTTGATATTTACCGTAGTTATCGAAGGTGTAGGGGCAACTATCCTATTCTTTTACTGGCAAAGGATTTATTCCCCTATCCAGGCGTTATATCTGGCAGTCTTTCATTCTATCGCAGCATTTTGTAATGCTGGATTTACCCTCTTCTCTGATAATTTAATGAAGTATAAAGGAAGTTTAATTATTAATTTAACAATTATGACTTTGATTATTTTGGGAGGTATCGGTTTCTTAGTATTATTAGAACTTTATCAATCTGTAAAGAAAAAATCTCTATCTCTGCACACAAAATTAGTGTTAACTATCACTATTATACTTATTTTATTTGGCTCTATAAGTATATTTTTGATGGAATTTAAAAATATAGACACTTTGGGTAATCTTAGTTTAAAAGATAAAATATATACTTCAATCTTTCAATCAGTTACTTCGCGAACAGCAGGATTTAATACTATTCACATTGGTAGTATGTTGGATTCTACTCTCGGTTTAATTATTATATTGATGTTTATAGGAGCCTCTCCTGGCTCAACTGGGGGAGGGATTAAAACTACTACTTTTGGTTTAATCATACTTTATGTCTGGTCCTCTTTAACGGGTAAAAAAGAAATGAATCTTTATAAAAGAAGAGTATCACCGGAGATAATTCCTAAGGTTTTAACCGTAATTACTCTTTGTCTTATTTTAGTTATTACTATGACTATACTTTTATCCTTTATAGAAAGAGAAAATTTTATAAAAGCATTATTCGAAGTAGTTTCTGCCTTTGGCACAGTAGGATTATCAACAGGTATTACTCCATCTTTGAGTATAGCTGGTAAGATTATAATTATCTTCACTATGTTTGCCGGAAAAATCGGACCTTTAGGTCTTGCTTTATCATTATTAATTCAAAAACGAAAACCAGAAATAATTAAATATCCTGAAGAGAAAATTATAGTAGGATAGAATTCAATTCGCCAATTAACTAATTTACCAGTTAGCTAGTTGCTCGGCTAGGCGGATAGTTATATAATAAGTTGTTAGTATATAGTGAAAAACGAAAAGTGTAAAGTGCAAAACTATAACTCAAAATTTAAAATTTATAGAAATAGTTTTGAGTTTTGAATTATAGTTTTTCGCTTTCAGCTTTAATTTTTTAGTTCTATATGATACAAGATATAAACAATGAAAACTATATTTATAAGATATACTATTGACTAATTATTGCATTAAAGGAGTGATTTTTTATGAGACAATTTATAGTTCTTGGTTTGGGCAGGTTTGGTTCGGCAGTAGCCACAACTTTAGTAGAATTGGGGTCTGAGGTACTGGGTGTAGATATTGATCCAGAAAGAGTAAACTCTCTAAAAAATAAAATAACTGAAACTGTTCAGGCAAATATTTCCGATGAAAGGACTCTAACTGAACTGGGCGCAAAGAACTTTGATGTAGCAATTGTGGGTGTTGGTTCAAATTTAGAATCAAGTATCTCGGCTGCTATTATATTAAAAGAAATGGGGATAAAATATATTATTGCTAAAGCTCAAAATGCTCTTCATGGAAAGGTCTTAGAAAAAATTGGCGTGGATAAAGTGGTATTTCCCGAAAGAGATTGTGGGATTAGAATTGCCCGGAGTTTAATTACTCCTAATATTGAAGATTATATAGAACTAGAACCTGATTATAGCGTTGTTGAGATTAAAGCCCTACCCAATTTTGCGGATAAAACTTTAAGTGAGCTTGATCTGCGGACTAAATACGGAATAAACGTTTTAGCTATCAAAAGAGATCATAACTTTAATATTTCACCCGGTGCAAAAGATGTAATAAAATCTGGAGATTTTCTAATTGTAATTGGGGATACTAAAACAATTACCAAATTAGCCAATAAACCCAGCAAGTAAATTAAAAAAAGAACTTGGTCCTGAAAAACTGATCTAATTAAGAAGAGGTAGCACAAAACTACCTCTTCTTAATTTTTAAATTTTTCTCTATTTAACCCTTTATTTTCCTTCAGATTCTAAATCTATCATCCTCTTTTTCAAGACAATTCCTTCTTTTCCAGAAAATCCCCCCAAAGTACCATCGCTTTTTATTACCCGATGACAGGGTATAATTAAGGGTAAAGGATTATTCTTCATAGTATTTCCTACTGCCCGATAAGCGCGGGGATGGCCAGCTGCCTTTGCCACTTCTTTGTAAGATCTAGTTTCACCGTAAGGAATTTTTCTAACTGTCTGTAAAACTTTCTTCTGAAAATTGGTATAATTATCTAAACTCAACTGCCCATCTAAAAAATCAATTTTCTTGCCAGCAAAATATTCCTTAATCTTTTGAATTAAATTTTCAAATTCTCTATTTTCTTCTTTAATATTATTATCTCTTGACTTCTCTTTTATTTTTAAAAGAACATCTTCTTTCCTCTCCTCAGGTAAAACTAAAGCCCTTAAACCTTTCCGATCAACAGCCAACCCTACCCATCCCCAGGAAGTTAAAAAAATATTATATTTAAAGAATATTTCCTCCATAAATATTTCTCTCCTTTTGTTTTGTTATTGTTTTTATTATATAATAAAATCGGAAAATTAAAATTAATTATTTTATAAGGGATTGGGATTAATAAGTTATGCTAAAAAAAATAAATGTCTTGTTATTAGCGGGAGGGAAAACCAAAATAAGCCTGAGAAAATTTACCGGAATAGAAAATAAAGCTTTAATTGAAATTGGATCTCCCTCTCAACCAAGACCTATGATTTTCTATATTTTAGAATCTTTAAAAAAAGCAAAATACACCAATAAAATTGTGGTAGCCGGTCCAAAAGAAGTGCAAAAATTAGTTAAAGATTCAGTCTATCTAACCATTTCCGATGGTCAAACTATTTTTGATACTTTGAAATCAGGAATTTTGCCCCTTAAAGAAGATCCATTAATCTTAATCTCAACTTGTGATATCCCCTTAATCACCGAAAAACATATCGATTATTTTATAGAAGAGTGTTATAAATGTCCAGGTTTTGATATTTATTATCCTATCATTGATAAAGAAATTTATCAAAAATCATATCCTTTTTCGGATTTAAGAAGAGTTTATGCTAATCTTATTGAGGGGTCTTTTACGGGAGGAAATATTCTTTTAATAAATCCTCGGATTATCACTAATTTTGGAGAAATAATCAATGATTTTATTTATTTCAGGAAACATCCCTTAAAAATGGCTCGACTCTTAGGAGCTCAAATCGCCTTAAAGTACTTAAGAAAATATTTATCTATCCAAGATTTGGAAAAGAAAGTTCCTGAATTATTAGGAGGTTATAAAGGGAAGGCTATCCTCTCTCCTCCAGAAATCGCTCTGGATATTGACAAACCCAGACATTTAAAACTCCTCTGGAATAAATAGAAATAGATCTTTATATCTGACCAAAGTTAGTCATCAACTTACTCAAATATAGACCTGATATAATAAATTTTACCTTCATTAAATCTTGCTTTTTACTCCACCGTACATCTGGCCACCATATTTTCCATCTAAGAGATAGGAAGTGATAAAGGCTTTAGGATCATGCTCCATAGATATCTCTTTCACCTTAGTGAAGTAACTTCTTTCACATACAACTCTTAAAACTTGCACTTCACCGTCTTTACCATATCCTATATTTCGAGTAATTCCAAACCCTTCATCATAAAGTTTCCGTTCAATCTCCTGCCACTTATTCTTGGAAATAATTCCTACTGAAATTAATTCTTTAGATAATCTATCCGTTAAATATATCCCGACTACATTTCCGGTGGCAAAACCCCCGCAATAAGCTACGACATTTAGCCAATTACCGATATCCTTTATTACCTTACTTACAATGAGGATAAAGATCATAACTTCAAAAAAACCAAGTATAGCGGAAGCAAGCTTTCTTCTTTTCATTATCATCTGAACTCTAAAAGTATCCATAGTCATATCTGTAACTCTACATAAAAAAATAATTAACGCTCCTAAATAGAGATTAGAATCCATAATTTTAAAAATTATATCCATTATTATTCATACCCTTCTCTCTCTTATTTTTATTTTCTGCTTTATCTTAAATTTCAGGCAATTACAATACTATAATACACCAAGATTAATTTTTCAACTACTCTTTCCGAGATTTTTTAATTATTTTCCCTGACTCCTCACCTTTTTTTTCTTTCTTTCTTTAAATTTTAAAGATATAATAAATAAAATATAACCAATCAATGAAGGAGAAGTAAATAAATCAATGAAAGCAGAAATTATCAGTATAGGCAGTGAAATATTAAGAGGGCAAATCACCGACACCAACGCTAATTTTATTGCTCAAAAATTAGCTGAACTCAGTATTGACCTAAATTATATTTCAGCAGTTGGCGATAATCAAAAAATGCTTTTATCTCTTCTAAAAAAAGCCCTTAGTCGTTCTAATTTGATTATTACTACTGGTGGATTAGGACCTACGGAAGATGATATTACCTACCAAGTTATTGCTAAAACTTTACACCTTAAGCTAATAAAATCTCCAGAAGCTGAAAAAAACTTAAAAAGGATTCTCCGTAGCATAAAAATAAAACTTTCACCAAGTAATCTTAAACAAGCTTACCTTCCAGAAGGAGCAAAAGTAATTATCAATAAATATGGCACTGCCCCGGCTATGATTCTGGAAAAAGACAATAAAATATTATCTTCCTTCCCTGGTGTCCCTTATGAAATGAAGAAGCTGATAGAAGAAAATCTTATCCCTTATCTAAAAGAAAAATTTCCACCTTCTGTAATTAAAAAGTCAAAAACTTTAAAAATTACTGGCCTGGGAGAGGCATCAGTTAATGAACTTATTCGTAATTATATCAATGAACAAACTAATTTTTCTTTTGGTATCTATGCTAATCCGGAAGATATCCAGATCCAGATAACTACCCAAGCTCCTACCAAAAAAGAAGTAGACCAACTGTTACAATTTTCATCTAATCAATTAACCAAAATATTAGGTAATTATGTTTATGGAACTGATCAACAGAGCTTAGAAGAAGTGGTGGGAAATCTATTAAAAGCAAAAAATATCAAAGTAGCTGTAGCGGAATCCTGCAGCGGAGGTATGTTAGGAGAAATGATTACTAATATACCGGGAAGCTCTGAATATTTTCAAGGTGGAGTAATAAGCTATAACGCTAAAATCAAAGAAGAGCTGTTAAAAGTACCTCAGGAAATAATTAAAAAATACGGCGAAGTAAGCGAACAAGTAGCTCGTTTAATGGCCGAAGGGGTACGAAAGTGCTGTTACAGTGATATTGGAATAAGTATTACCGGTATCGCTGGTCCGGGAGGGGCCACTGAAAAGAAGCAAGTAGGGTTGGTCTATATGGCTTTAGCTAATGGTAAAAAGACCCTTATCCAGAAACACCAGTTATTCGGAAATCGGCAACAAATCCGTTTAAAAGCCTCCCGCCGCGCTTTAAATCTCCTTCGAATGTATCTGATCAAAAAATGATGAAGCCATAAAGAGCGACCATTACATTTACATCTACCAATACCTGCCGTCGCAATAACCCCAATGCTTTAAAGATCTCGACTCCCTGGTTTAACTGCCGGAATTCCTTTTTTGCATAAAGGGCATACTTCGGGTAAATAAGTCTTGATGTCTAAAGTCAATAAACTTTGAGTCTTAACTCCAAAATCAATCTTTCCCCCACTTCGATCGATTAATGCTCCTACTCCTACCACTTTCCCTTGTCTTTCTTTTACTATATCTATAACCTCTTTTACCGAACTCCCTGTGGTAGTGACATCTTCCACCACCAAAACTTTTTCTCCTTTTTTTATCTTAAAACTACGTCGTAAAGTCATCTTTCCATTTTCTCTTTCCGTAAAAATTGCCCTAACCCAGGGTCCTAAAACTCGAGCCATTACATGAGCCATAATAATAGCACCCACGGCAGGCCCCACAATTACATCAACGTCATCACCTCTAAATTTTTTTCCTAACTCGCTACATAAATTATTCATAAATTCTGGATACTGCATAACTTGAGCACATTGAATATAAATATCGCTATGCACACCTGAAGTTAATTTAAAATGTCCTTTTTGAATTGCTCCTGCTTCTTCAAATTTCCTCATTACCTCCTCAGTATTAATAACCATCTTTTAAAATCTCCTCCATTTCTTTTAAAATTTCTTGAGACGCCTTTACTGGATTGGTGGCATTGGTTATAGGCCTTCCTATTACTATAAAATCAGCCCCTAATTTTATGGCTTCTTGGGGAGTCATTATCCTTTTCTGGTCATCATCAGATTTACCAGCCTGTCTGCAGTTAACGCACAGGCAGACCGGACGTATGCCGGGAGTTAAAATCACAAAACCTTCCCCGCAGGCAGCTCTGAGCGCTTTAATCTCCCAGGGAGAAGCCACTACTCCATCAAGACCAGCAGCTTCCGCTAATTTAGCTAAATGAACTACTTGTTCTTCTAAACTTTTTTTTATGCCGATTTCTTTTTCTAATATTTCTTGATTAATGCTGGTAAGTAAGGTCACTCCTAAAATTAAAGGTTTGCTGATACCTAAGGCAAAACTTGATTTTTTGCTTGCTTCTACTGCCGCTTTCATCATTTCATATCCACCGGAAGTATGGAGATCAAAAATATATACCCCTAATTTGCTAACTACTTCCGCTGCTCGAGCAACGGTGTTGGGAATATCGTGAAACTTTAAATCTAAAAAAACCTTACCTCCTTTCTCCTGTACCACTTTGATAACCTTAGTCCCTTCAGCAGTAAAGAGTTGATTCCCAATTTTAAAAACCCCCACATAATCAATCAATTTATCAACCAATTCCTCTGCTTTTTTAAAGTTATTTACATCAAGGGCCAGGACCAATCTTTCCCGTGCGGATAATTTCATTATTTTCCCTCCTATCTTTTATTTTAAATTTTTAGGCTACCTACCAATTCATTTATATCTTTGATTTTATTCTCTACCAGATATTCTTCTATTCCCTTTATAATTTCTATTGCTGCTTTGGGATTAACTAAATTTGCGGTCCCTATGCTTACTGCTCTCGCCCCAGCAATTATAAATTCCAGGGCATCCTGAGCCTTCATTATTCCGCCCATCCCAATTATAGGGATATTTACTGTCTGGAAAACCTGCCATACCATCCACAGAGCTACCGGCTTTACCGCCGGACCAGATAGTCCACCACTGATATTAGCTAATTTAGGTCTTCTTAAGCTGACATCTACAGCCATTCCGACTAAGGTATTTATTAAGGATAGAACATCGGCTCCAGCCTCTTCTGCCGCTACCGCAATTACTTTAATATCGGTCACATTGGGAGATAATTTTACAATAAGGGGAAGAGTAGTGACTTTCCGAATATTATTTACCACTTTATAAGTTAATTGAGCTTCGGTTCCCCAAACTATTCCTCCTTTTTGGACATTAGGGCAGGAAATATTAATCTCCAGACCGGCAATCCCTTTTTCTTGAGAAATATTATCTAACTTTCGGGCTAATTCAACATATTCTTCAAGGGTATCCCCAGAAATATTTATTATTACCGGAGTAGTAAATTTTTGTAGATAGGGTAATTTTTTATTAATTAAAACTTCTACTCCTACATTTTGTAAACCAATAGCATTAAGGATGCCGGAGGAAGTTTCAATAATTCGAGGAGGTGAATTTCCCCTCTTCGGTTTTAGAGTAATTCCTTTTAATACTATTGCTCCCAATTTATCCAAATCAATAAAGGGAGAAAACTCTTCGCCATAACCAAAAGTCCCTGAGGCGGTCATTACTGGATTTTTCATCCTTATTCCTCCCACCTCTACCTCTAATCGGGGTTGTTTAGTCATCCCATATCACCTCGTTAGCCTTAAAGACCGGCCCATCTACACAGACTCTTTTATAATCATATTCTTCTTTATTATCATTCTTTTCTTCTGCCTGTGCGTTGCACGCAGACAGGTCAGGCAGGCACGCAGACAGGTTGGTTTTTATTTTACAAACACACCCCAAACATGCTCCAATTCCACAACCCATATGTTCTTCCAAAGATACCTGACCATCAATATTTACCTTTGAGGCAATCTCAGCAATCTTTCTCAACATAGACTTTGGTCCACAAGTAAATATCTGATCCGGCAACCACCCTTCTTGGAGATCTTCTTCTAATAAATTAGTAACCAAACCCTTATGTTTATAACTTCCATCATTAGTGACAATATCAACCTTTGCCCCCAAACTTCTGAAACTTTCCTCACCCAGGACCAGTTCTCTTTTTAAGGCACCTATCAAGACTCGTACTTCCTTACCTTGTCTTATAGATTCTTCAGCTAAAGCCAATAAAGAAGCAACACCTATGCCTCCACCAACTATCATAATCTTCTGACTTTGGGGGTAAATATTAAAACCATTTCCAAGGGGACCTAAAATATCTAATTCATCTCCCCTGGCCTTTTGGGATAATAATTTGGTGCCTTCTCCCACTACCTGGAATAAGACAAAGATCTCTCCTTTTTCTTTATCTATCCTGTGGATACTTATCGGTCGGCGGAGTAGAGGGTAATAATCCTGACTGCATTTAATATGAATAAATTGCCCCGGAAGAGCAGTTTGGGTAATTTCTGGAGCTTTTAATTTCATCAGATAAATATTTGGAACTACTTCTTTTCGGGATAAAATCTTTACTTTAATATTTAGAATTAAAATCACCTACTTTCGTTAATTAACCGATTGACAAACTGTGTAATATGTAATATGTAATAAGTGATATGCAACTTGTAATTTAAAATTTATCACTAATTACTCATCACTTATCACTGTATTCCTATACGCTAAACGCTATACGCTCCACGCTAATTTTACGCTATCTCTATATCTTTTATCGCTATTCCTACTTGGTCTTCCCCGTCCACTTCCGTTAACTTGACTTTAATTATCTCTTTCTTGGAAGTAGGGATATTTTTACCGATATAGTCGGCCCGAATAGGAAGCTCCCGATGTCCTCTGTCTATAAGAACCGCTAATTGTATCACCTGGGGTCTTCCTAAATCTACTATTGCATCCATTGCCGCCCTAGTGGTTCTTCCGGTATAAAGGACATCATCAACCAGTACTATTTTTTTCTGAGATACATCAAAGGGTATTTCCGTTTTGAGCACCAATGGTTGACGGCTAACCTGGGATAAATCATCCCGATAGAGAGTTATATCTAATATTCCTACCGGAATTTCTTTCTTTTCTATCTTAAAAATCTCCTGGGCTAATCTTTTGGCCAGGAAAACTCCTCTGGTCCTTATTCCAACAAGGGTCAGATCGGTAATCCCTTTATTTTTTTCCACTATCTCATGGGCAATTCTTACTAAGGTCCTTCTAATCTCATTTTCTCCCATCACCACAGTCTTTTCCTGTATATCCATTTTTTAAAACCTCCTCTTCTACGTCACTTATATTTAAATAAAAAATCCCTTTTCAACCTATTCTGGCTGATAAGGGGGTAATAGTTTTTCCTTATCAGCCTCACTGGACTGATGTTAAAGGAAGATATATTTTATTTATATAATAAAATATCCTCTTATTAAATGGCTAATAAGAGGATATAATTTTCTCTTTTTATCCCCTTATTAGTCTCTCCGTACTATTTTAAAAGGGCAATTTATAATTTGTTTTTATAATAATATATTAAAAGTTCTCAGCAGTCAAATAATTTTTGTGCGTTGTCCAGGACATACTATACAATTTTTAAATTATGGATATCCTCACCCCCATTGCTATAGTTAAAGTCTATGATTTTAGCTAATTTTTCACCCCTCCAAAAAAAGGCACTCTACGTGCGTTTTAAGGGTATTCCTGAAGGGGGTCTAAAACCCTTATAAATAAAGGTTCTTGTGTTATTGCGAGGAACGAAGCAAGCCTGCCCCTGCAAAAGCAGGGAAAGCAATCTCATACTTCCAAATTCCACAATAGTAACAATATCCTTATCCCTTTTCGGTCATTCTCTCTTTCCCTCTCCCTTTAACTTTTCTAAAACTCTACACTTCTTCCTAATTCATCTAAGAAGATATGAGGGACCAGGAGGCATCAAATCACTTATGAAAAGTTAGAAAAAGTTAGCGGATTATTGAGCATTAACAACGGTTCTTTGACACACTTTAATTCTCGCTGTTATACCCCGCGGATTAATACCCAATATTTTAGCTGTCTTCCTGATGGAGAGATTATATTTATTTTTTATATTTATTTGTACTAATTTCGAGTAGTGTTTACGCTTAGCTTAAAATAAAATTGGTCATCCATGTGATCTTTCCTATAGAATATTAAAAGCAAAATATTCAAAAAATAGGAAGGAGAACAGCACACCTGACCAAAGAGGAACTTATTGCCAGTTTCAAGTACAGTGTACTGCAACAGGCACAAAAACACCAGAATATTACTTATAGCTGTAGAGAATTTAAGATATACAGAACTGTCTACTAGAAGTGGTTAAAAAGATTTGAGCAAATTAGGCTATCTAGGACTACAAGATAAGGAGAAAGCTAAACCCCAGAGGCCTAATCAAATAAAACCGGATAAAGAAAAGATCATTCTCAATTATATAATAGAGTATCCTTAGATAGAATCTTAACCGATAATGGTAAGGAATATACTCTCTCCTTGGGCAGGCGGTAAACCTGAGTAGGAGAGATTCTTAAAAGAAAATAGAATAAGACATACCAGGAGTAAACCGAGGACTCCTTAAGATTAATGGCCTAGTAGAAAGATTTAATCGTACCCTACTTTAAGAGTTCTCCAGATTGCTATGATCAAGAAGGTGTATTCTTCTTTAGCTGAACTGCAAGATGATCTGGATAAGCTTATCTATGATTACAATTTTAAAAGAACGAATCAGGGTTACAGGCTTAAGGGAAAGATCCCTGATCAAAAATTCTACAGATGGTAAGCGAAAATATGCTTTACTTTTCCCCCAATAGATAGTATTATTTTCTATAGGAAAGAGTAGAAAGTGTAAACACCACTTGAAAGTAATACACATTATAATTAATATAACATATTTTTTAAGTTTTATCAACAACAAAAAGTTACATGTTATCATCTTATTATCGGAGCTTTGATACAATTTTTCTTATAGATGTGCGTGCTATACCATGTTATAATATTAACATAGACTCATGTCGTTTGTGAAAAGCTGAGCAGTAATGAAATATATATACTAGGAGGATTAATTTTATTATGAACAAATTACTTTATCCAGTAGCATCCCTCAGCACTATAGCATATTCAAGAGATTCAAAAAGAAAGCGACTATCAAGCTACGATAAAACTGGTGGTAATGATGACCGGATATACATTGAACCCGGCAAAAGCAGAATAATTGCAGATATAAAAGATATAGGATGTATTAATCACATCTGGTGTACAATAGCGGGTGAAAATTTTATTGATGAAAAAAATTATTTAAGAAAAATCATTATCCATATGTACTGGGATGATGAAGAAAATCCAAGCGTTGAAGCACCAATTGGGGATTTTTTTGGTATGGGACATGCACAGTGCCATAATTACGTATCAGCACCCCTGCAAATGAGCCCTCAAAATGGCAAATCTTTCAACTGTTGGTTTCCAATGCCTTTCTCAGCAAATGCCAAAATTGAAATTTTAAATGAGTGTGATAAACAAATAATATTCTATTATTATGTAGATTACGAAGAATATAACCAAATGCCTGAGGGGCTACTTAGATTTCATGCTTCCTGGAACAGGGAATGTCCTACAAAGGGCGTAGAACAGGGGAATATGACCAATAGGGAATGGTTATTTGAAGGTAAGAATACAACAGGTAAGGAAAACTATGTAATTATGGAAGCCAAAGGCAAAGGGCATTACGTCGGCTGCAACGTAAATATTCACAACCTCAGGGATACTACAAAATGGGACTGGCCAGGCGAAGGAGACGATATGATTTTCATCGACGGCGAAAAATGGCCTCCGACACTTCATGGTACAGGGACTGAAGACTATTTTAACACGGCCTGGTGCCCCACCCAGGAGTACAATTCACCATACCACGGAATTACTCTTGGGGGAAAGGATAATTGGAAAGGCATGATAAGTTACTACAGATATCATATTCATGATCCCATAATGTTTGAGAAATCCATAAAGGTTACCATTGAACACGGCCACAACAATCACAGGTCTGATGATTGGTCAAGTACAGCATATTGGTATCAAACCGAACCTCATATGAAATTCAAGCCCCTCCTTCCTGTAAAGTTGAGACTTCCTATAGACGAAGAAGAATTTCAATGGGAATGGAAGTAAAAAAATTATCTGCGAAAATGTGTGGAGGGGTTTTTTATTGATTATTGCAACTGTGAAGTCTTACATTCTCCACTTAATTCGTGTTGCCGTCGTAATATACTGCCAATTCACCTATTGAAGTGAAATGTGCAGTTCCTCCTGGAGTACCTATAATACTTACGCCGTCTCCCGTAATATTATTAAATGTAAGCGTATAAGTCACATTTTTACCCGCAGAATTGTTATTAGGATATACCGGACTGGCTATCATACCTGTTACGTCCATCCAGTTGAAATTCTGTCTGACCCGAACTTTTATATCATTAAACCAACCGCCGCCATCTGAAAAAATGTTACCGGTAGTGTATTCAACCTTATTCATGTTGTACGATTGCTTCCATGTATAACCCCACCAGTCGGTCGTCTTTGCTTCGCCATCCCAGCTGTCTTCAGTATGGTTAAGTATTCCGTCATTCATATAAGCTATTTTCCCAAATTAATTACTCTTACATATAGGTTTAACACCCTGACTATTCGCAGGCAAGGCACGGTTGTTGTTATTCTTGGTATTTGAAGCTGTCGAAGAAACATACGGTTCAACAACTAGCTTCCTTAATGAGAAGCAGTAATTATTTGCGCCACCCATGAAGGTGTTTGACTGCACGTACATTGTCTTTCCATCGGTACTAATAAACTTAGAAGGAATGGTTGTGGAATATCCTCCATTCTTTAAGTCAGTCCACGGGTATGCGCCATAGTCCTTAGTAAGGAACCTCTTCCACGGTCCCCAAGGCTTTGGAGCTTCATAGAACTCAAAGGTATACTCGGCCCAGGAGGTGTAAATATACCTGTTAAGAGCCTTATTGTATACTATGCTACCCTGGGATATTACTGTCATATCCTTTGGGTTCATAGCTGAATTGTTTGTATTGGTGTAAACTCTTCTGTCACCCTACAATATAGGCTGTTTGCTTGCAATATTTTTTGACCACGCAGGACTCCCATTTCCATCTGTTCCTGTATAGAATTGCCATGATGACCTTGTCATTATTTGATCCTTGAGTACCCTTGCAAGAAATAACTTGGTCGGGTCTGTAGTACTGTTATAAAAAGAGTCTCTCCAGTTATAGTCTATACCATAGACCTAGACATAGCTGTCAGGGCAGTCCACATTATTCCTTCCGTAGTCCAGGAACATTATGGTAGTAAACACATAATTGTTGAACATGGGTGCGCTGGTGTCCCAGATCCATGTTGCGCCATTGATCGGTCGACTTGCATATTGTTGCGGCAAAAACATTGTCAAAGTTAGAGGCCAAATCCTGAACCGCACAGTACAAGTTGCCATCTACAATTATCATGCCCGTAGGTTTCCTGTTGTAACCACCGCCTGACGTCCAAATCTGGGAAATGTTAGAGGTAAGTTCAGTACCTGCAACATTGTTGCTATAAGGACTTCCCGTTATCCTATTCACAACAATATCTGCAAAGGTAGATCCAAAACCTTTCCCATCACCATTGGCTGAATACAGATTATCATCATCCGCCCAAGCTGAAGCCCATAAATCCCCATCACTTGCAGTATTATAAGTATCGCACTCTTCTATATACGCTGTCGAAAAGAAAGTACTGCCTAGGAGCTTGTCCGACATTTCATTATTAGAACTCATGTAAACTCATAATCTTGTATATTATTTTAAAATTAAAATTATTTTTTAAAATTATTACATAAATTTCTTCATATAGAGTTATTTTTACCTCTATATGAACCTGTATTATTTATTTATGTTGCTACAAGTAATAATTCTCTTTCCTTTGGGAACTGTGTTTGAGCTTTTATCTTACTTACTATTTTTTTAAAGTTAGAAACTGCACATACAAGACAAAACTCACCGCCTGCCTTTTTAAATCCCCTTAAACTAAACCGCCTAAACCCTCCTGTCTTTATTTGGCCAAAGACGGGTCAACAATTATTTTACGATTCTTGTATATCTCTTTTGAAGAATCTTTTTTCATTTTCTCTACCATAGTAGCTATAAGTAAGCCTTTCCTTTTAGTGATTAATTTAGGCGTGTTATTTTTTGAATACAAACATCTATCCTTATACCTGCATCCAAGGCAAGCTCTGTCTTCTGCCCTATATATCCTGTTTTTTCCAGAATATTTTAGTTCTAAAATATAGCCAGCTGGATAGGTAAATGTATCTTTCTCATGATTAAATGAAAAGTAAGATTTACTTATTTTTTTACTATTGTCTACTGACTTATCTTTCCCTCCTTTTGTAGCTGCTATATAGGCGTCAATTTTAGCAGCGGAAAGTATAGAGATGTTATCAGCTGTGGAATAACCATTATCAAGGCTCATTTTATCTGGCAACTTGCTTGTATTTTTTTTCAATCTCAGTTAGTGCTCTATCAAGTTCAGCCTTATCATTTGCATTTTGAGTTAAGTGCTGGCCTACTATTATCTGGTTTTTAGAATCTACGCTTATCTGGCCATTGTAGCAGTACTCATAGTTGCTTCTGTGTTTCATCATCCTTGCCTGGGTTTCAGCATAGCTTATCTGCTTTTTGCCTTTAATTTTTCCTTTGGGATCCTTCCTTTTCTCTCTTTTTTCCAACTCTTTTTTAACCTTTTTAATTTTTTCAAGTCTACTTTCTTTAATTTTCAGCTCATCTGGTATACTATATCCTTTTCCGTTATGATAGATTTTATCTTCCTTTTCGTCACATTTTTCTGCTTTTTTTAAAAGCTTTTCAATTTCACGTTTTAGTTTTTTTTCATTGGCTTTAAGATGAGAGTAGCTTGCTGCCTTATACTTTGAAGTATTTGCAAAAAACTTTGAACCATCTAAGCTTACATGGCCTAAAGATACCATTCCAAGACCTCTGACTATTTTAACACTCTCATGGACAAGATTGAAAAAACCATAGCAAATTTAAATGTAAGAAAGCTTGGTGCAAAGCTGTTTGACCAAGGAAGATTTATTCACAAAGATGAAGATTAAAAAAAATTTCTAGTGATAATAAATGACTATCCGGATAGAATTATGCAGGAAGCTTAATTGTAAAATTATTTTTCAAGTTTTGCCTTCATCCAGAATACATTGTAAGGCTTCCACTGCGACATCGCAAAGTATATTATCTGTCCGTTGTTTTCTACAAAACGAGGGTGCATATATGCACCGTATAAAGCCGGATAATCTGAAGCATTACATACTGCAATACCCTTATTCCAAGGTCCCCAGGGATCTATTCCTTCCCTTATTTCAATAGAACGTGTTTTTTCATTCAGATATGTCATAATCCATCTTTGAAAATATTCATTCCACATTACGGAAAGCTCACCGACAGGAGGACCTATTATCTCAACAGCATCGTTCATATCTGGTGACCATTGTGGAATTTTGCCATCCATTCCTATGTAATATAAATAACTATTAATATCCTCAATATCTACTTCTTTGACCTTCATCAATTTTACTCCGCCAAACCGTCCAGAAGGTATAGCCCAAAAAAATATATCATCACCTATCTTGTAGGGTGATACCTGTATAAATCCGCTATTTCCAGGCCATGTAATATTTTCTTTTCTTATCCACGTATTTCCATAATCTACAGATTTAGCCATTCCTGCATAATTACATGTCCATTCTCCTGGTAACCCCCATTTTTTTACAGACATATAGAACAAATACATAGATCCCTTTGCTGAAATACCACCTGTGGGAATAACAGTTATTTCGAGATTATCTATCTTTTTGGCTTTTATTAATTCCTTTGCCCTACCCTTATCATCAGTAATCATAGTGTCAAATATGATTCCGTCCGAAGGGTCTTCATCGGATATCACCGCCATAACATTGGAACGCCAGTTGTCGCCACCTGCTCCTGTTGTATCCTTGCTTCTTGGACCAAATGTATCACCAAAAACCATATATATCTTTCCCTCATGCTCAAACATGCTTCCCAGATCTGTTCCGTGTACCAAGTATTTATCCGTACTGTTTATAGATTCCTTTCCTGTAAGCTGGGCAATCTGCTTAACTTCCTTAATGGATTTTAAAATAAATTTCTCTTCCCTGTCAAGGTCTATACCTGCATCTTTTGTTGTTTCAGCAGCAGCAATTGTTGTGGTTGTTGTTGCCTTACAATTAGCACCAACCAAGCCGATTGAAACTATAAATACTGCAATTAATACGATTGTTAATACTTTTTTAAACATTTTTTCATCTCCTGATTTATACGGTTTATATTTATACAAGGTAAAATAACATTTATTTCTTCAATTCATATTAACCATATAAGATTTGTGTGTAAGTCTGTCTATCATTTAAACCAATAATTCCAGGGTCTAGTAATATTTCATCCTATCTGTTAAATGACAGGTTAGTTGTAATTATTGTTGAAGGTAACGGTTTTACAAAATATGGTTGGCATTTAAAATTACAATCTGCTTTGAGCACTTACAATGAGATGTTCTATTTTATTCCACTCATCTTTATACCTTCAACTATGTATCTCTGTAGTACAAAGAACAAAATCACTATAGGAATAATTGTAATTACACCCCCCGCCATAATTGCATCCCACGGTGTACCAGTTCGTCCTATGTAGTTTGCTAAAGCAACCTGTAACACCCACTTATTCTGACTTTGGTTTACTATCATAGGCCACATATAGTTATTCCAGTTTGCTATAAAAAATGCTGTAGCCAGTGTTATGATTATAGGCTTTGATAAAGGAAGAAATATCCTCATAAATATTCCAAAAGGTGAACATCCATCAAGGGTAGCCGCTTCTTCCAACTCTTTTGGTATCGTTAGAAAAAACTGCCTAAAAAGAAATATACCGTATGCATGAGGTATAGCAGGTATAATAACACCCTTAAAAGTATTAAGCCAACCAAAATTTTTGACTAATATAAACAAAGGTACTAAAATAACCGAAAAAGGTATCATCAATGTACTTAAAATCAAAATAAAGACTACATTTCTACCCACAAAATTTAATCGTGCAAGAGCGTATCCAGCCATCGAGTGGAATACAAGAGCAACAATCGTAACTGTTGTAGATATAAACAATGAATTTAAAAAATATCTTAAAAATTTTTGTTTTAAAATCAAACTATAACCATTTAATGATATTGTTTTAGGTATAAATCTTAAATCAAATACTTCTCCAGTGGGTTTAATTGACGATACCACCAACATATAAATGGGAATTAAAAATAAACATCCTAGAATTATACCGCCCAGTATTTTAACACAATATAATATTTGACCATTTTTATTTTTAATTAATTTCCCTTCACTATTCACGTACCCCCCCCCTTGTTATTTTTAATAGCATCATACTAAAAACAAACATTATAACAAAAAGCACAAACGCCAGTGCCGACGAATATCCTAGTTTCAAATAATCAAAGGCATTGGTATAAATGTAAAATACTGCAACATTTGTTGCCCCTGCAGGTCCTCCATTTGTCATAACTTTTACCTGGTCAAATACCTGAAATGAAGCAATGGTTGTGACAACAAGAACAAAGACGTTTACTTCCTTAAGCATTGGAAAGGTAATACTTTTAAAAAGCTGAAAAGCGTTTGCTCCATCAAGTTTTGCTGCCTCATAATAGATAACTGGAATATCCTTTAATACTGCTAAAAATATAATTGAATAATATCCTATAAGTGTCCATGCAGTTATAAATTCAATACAAAAAAGCGCTTGTTTCGGGTTCCCAAGGAATGATTGTGCAGGTATCCCAAATATATGTAAAAATTCATTCACAAACCCTCTTCGCGGATCTAACATAAACAACCATATTATTGAAAGAACAATTGTGGATACTGTAAAAGGCACAAAATAAACTGTCCTTAAAAATCCTTGTATTTTACCAGTTATAGAGTTTAGAAAAACCGCTATTAAAAGAGAAAGGCAATATACCATAGGTACAAACATAAGGGCATAAACAATTGTAATTCTAACAGAATGCCACCATTGGCTATCCAACATTAAAGTAGCATAATTTTTTAGCCCAATGAATTTCATTGGGCTAATACCATTCCATTCGTGCAGACTTACATATAAAGCTACACCCACTGGAATAAAAATAAATATTGCAAGTCCGATTATATCGGGAGCTAGCATAAGATAGGCGAATAAATTTTTTTCTACTCTCTTTTTTGTTATAAAAAATTTACCTATTGCAAAACCTTGACTACTCATCAACATCTCTCCCCTATTATTAATCATACCCCCCATTGGCTTACGACAATGGGGGGTATCTTAGCTTTATGTAACTATTTATTTACATTGAATTTACATTGAACCTACATTGAACCACTGAATGATTTCAGGAATTCGTTGATTATATCATTGGCTTTCTTTGCAGCAGCTTTAGGATCTGCGTTAGCGAACATAACTTCTTGTAATGCATCACCTACAGCATTAACAATTTCGGAAGGATACCTTGGTTCACCTATAGCTGTATCATATATCTCATCTGTAAATACCTTTCTCAGTCCTTTACTATATATATCCTTACCAGCTTCAACTACTGACTTCCTTGGTGAATAAGCAAACTTAGTTTTTGTACACCATTCAAGAGGTAAACTTGTATCTCCTCCAAATACCCACATAGCAAACTTTGCAGCAGCATCAGCATTTTTGCTATTAGCATTAACCATGAATTTCCACCCACCTGCATCTGTAGCTGCTTTTCCGTTGTCAGGTATCGGCAATGGTACGAGGCCTATATTGGTTTCGGAGTAACCATTTTTAGGATCTTCAAGAACTGCAATTGCCCATGTACCACAAATTTGCATTGCTACATTACCTTGGCCCAAAAGGCTTAGATCCCAGGTGCCAGGTATAGTGATCTTTGCAGGTGCTCCCGCTTTAACCAGATCTCCCCAAAGTTTCAATGCATTTTCAACTGCGGGGCCTTCAAATATGCCTTTCTTTGTAGCTACGTCAATTATACCTCCACCACCTTGCCATAAGAAAGGATACCATGTAAAATTCTGGTAATAACCTTTGTTAGGCTCGATTAAAAGACCTGCAACTTTGCCTTTAGTAAGCGTTTTGGTAGCTTTAATAAGTTCATTCCAAGTTTTTGGAGGTTGTACATTCGCAGCAGCAAACATGTCCTTATTATAATACAATCCCAATAATTCTATTTCAAACGGTATTCCAACTATCTTACCATTTACTGTAACTGCATCTAAAGCACTTGGTAAAAAGTCTGCTTTCAACTGATCAGTGTAATAAGAAGTTAAATCAAGTGCCAGACCGCTGTTAGCATACTTCAAGAAATCGCCAGGACTCATAAAGAACACATCTGGGCCAGCATTACCTGCAAATGCAGTTGTAAGTTTAACACCCATGTAATCAGCTTGAGGGATACTTACAGCTGTAACTTCGACATTAGGGTTAACCTTATTGTATTTATCCGCTAATGCTGCCATAAACTCTCCTTCAACTCCTGAATGGAAATACCAGAATGTTATCTTAGTTTTTTCAGCTGCCATTGAAAAAGCTGCAATCATTGAAACACTTAATACCAGTACTGCTAACCATAATAATGACTTTTTCATTTTTTTCACTCTCCTTAAAAATTATTTACTTCCCAAAATCTGCGTATGAAATATTTACACAGATTTTTTGCTAAATTCATCTAAAATCCTCATAAATTTCAAGATGAATCTGCGAATCTACATTCAAATTCTACCATTTTCTTCACCGCCTTTCAAGGAAACTTTTATTTTTATTTTTTCTCGGTTAAAAACGGCAAACTCTTAAACTATCCACAGATAGTCTGTTTTTAAGCTTCCTTTATCCACAATTTTTTATCTCGGTCGCAGCTTTTTACTGAAACACTTCTTTATAAGGATACCCTTCCAGAAGCTTCAATATAGTCTGCCTTGCAGTCCTTATAATCTTACCCGCCACAAACACATATTTTAATCTGAATGTCAGTATCCACTGCCTATGTCAGGGGACGGTTCTTTGTCACACTTCAAGAATATATATTTACCTTATTAAATTGCTGCTACCAGCGTCAAAAAAATAATATTTTATATTTTTCAATAACTTAATATTAATACGACAAAATTATTATAAAACCCTTCTTTTTTGTGAAAATTGTTTTATTTTTATTCAACTGTAATTATTACTCCCTCTTCTTTCCATTCCTTCCATTCGAGATTGGTTAGTTCTGGTAGTTGGGTGAGATCTTATGGTTCTTTAAATTCTCCGAGTTCTTCTCTTAGGGTAATTATCTTTTAGTAACTTAAGAAGACTTTAGAATTTTGAAATTCTTGACTTTTTTAAAAATTATTATAGTTTTAAGTGTGAGTCGAGTAGATGGTTATCTCTTAACTTTAGGAACAGCTTTGTATTCCCCGTTTCTTCCCGCTTCCTCATGGAAGTGTCACAATATTTGTTCCTTGGCTAATTGATAGCCCATCCCTCACAGATCCGAACGTGCCCAATTAAGGCATTCGGCTCTTCATATTATCTTATCTATTAGACTATTCTTACTAATTTCGTTTCCATTAATTAATCTACTCCTGAAACGTAGTTAATGTGTCCTTAATAAGAACGATAATAGGTAGCCCCCTTTCCTCACTCGGAATTACCCGAGGTCATAGGTACTATAGGGCTATCCGACTCCCTACCAATTATTTGATATCCTCCCTTTGTATCGGTTGTTTATCATACTCCCTTTAGAAGAATAAGCTGGGTCTGGAAGGCTTACCGTGATATCATGGTGTAACATGCCTGGCTCTTTGACCCCGGGGAAGCCTTGCTCTCCTCGCCTTAACGGAGGGTAAGATGTGGTCTTCCGACTGGTACAAATCGTCGACCTTCCCATTGTCGGACCTTTCGGGGCTCAATCACAGAAATCTTATTGAGATTTCATTTTTACAGGCCTATTACCTAACTGTCTACGCTTAAATCTTATGGATTACTCCAAAAGACTCCAAGACTCACTACTGGTGATTCGGCTATAATCTTACCAGACAGGATTTTCACCTGCTAAATATCACGACCTAAGTCTGGCCGCACGTAGAACGATAGTGTAAAATTTTAGTAGGGGATTTCAGATAAAAGACTTGCCAGAAGGTAAATAAAAAAGGTAGACTTACCTCAAGAACAAAAAGAAAAAGAATAAATATTCTTTTTCAAAAAAGGAGGTAAAT
>Ga0315279_10002663_pt1 | contig 26325 bp, 21 predicted proteins | sample YL17G06_20_MG_FD_203694 | JGI IMG/M metagenome (GOLD analysis project Ga0315279, IMG submission 203694) | Sediment microbial communities from Yellowstone Lake, YNP, Wyoming, USA - YL17G06_20 | ecosystem: Environmental > Aquatic > Freshwater > Lake > Sediment | place: USA: Wyoming | collected... | reverse complement strand
AACCGCAACTGTCCACCTCGAAGCTCGATATCGAAGCTTCTACCGCTCAGATTGGCGTCGTCAGTGCCGGTAAAGCCAAAGATGTTTGTCCAGTCAGGCATCGCAGTAGAGTTTGACTTGGCCCAACCGGAGACTGTCCTGGCGGCTGCTCCACTGATGCCAACAGAGCCAACATCCACCATCTGGTCAACACCATTCAGTTGAATCGCCTGGCTTACCTTTCCTGCCGCATAGGTCGGCGTACCAGCGACTGTGCCATTGTGGCCACCAACAACATCGTTGGTGTTGCCGTCGAACGGATAGTGCGCTATCAAACCGGTAGTACCAGGATTGACCGGCGTAACCTGGAAGCCGGTATCCAGCCACAGATTAGCCAGAATATCCACATCAGCCGCGTCAACAACACAGTTGCCGCTCAAGTCAGCGGCGAGCGTACCCATCGAAGGAACACATCTGCTGGGATATACACGGATGTCATCGATGAATATCGTGCCCGTGCCGCCAAGCTTCGGGCTGCTCCGGTTGCCTAAGCCAATGTACATCTTCTTGACCGCAGCCAGATTCACGCCGGCAACGCTGAATTGTGTCAGCTCGATGTTCCACTCCTGCCAACCAGCTTTCTGAACTGCCTCTATATCAGGATGGTTCACAACCTTAACGTGGGCGGCATTGTCTTCCAGCGCCACGTAGAGCTGCTCACCAGCATTGGCAAGAGCGCCATAGAAGTACAGCGTCAATGCCTTAACGTTGTTTCTGGTCCAATTCTGCGGTGAGGACCACTCACGGAAGGTCTCTGAGTAACGGCTCTTGCCGCCAGTTCCGGCGTTGTCGTAAGCCAACGGCATCGACTGGCCGCCACCGTGAACGATACTCGGCTCGGCAAACGGAGGTTGACTGTACCCTACAGCCGAGCCGGTGCCGTTACCAGGATAGCCGGGTGCCGGTTCAGAGAATCCCCAGCCGTCCTTCCAGGTCTGGAATATCCTGCTGCCAACATCATCGGTGTAGCTCTCAAAATCATCCGCAATAAGATAGTTGGCCACCGTAAATGCCCAGACTTTACCTGTGCTAGTCGTACCATCGGTGTTGTACTCATCGACCCGCCAGTAGTAAGTCTGGCCCCACTCAAGAACTTCCGACGGAGTATAGCTGGTGACACTCTTTCGACCTCGATATATGCCTGTGGTGTCAGCTTTATCAGCATCTTTGACAGCGGCTTGGTCGGTCCCGAAGTACACATCGTGCTGGGCCGCCTTATCTCCTGGTTTCCAGCTAAGAGGCGTAGCCCCATCAATGTCAGGTGTAGATCCATTAGCTGGACTGGGGTCCCACGCAATCAGCGGGTCAGCCCTCATAGTCTGCTTGATCTCCTGCTGCGTCAGCGCCCGGTTGTAGATGCGGACGTTACTAAGCCAGCCGCGCCACCGCTCACCACCGGCATCGCCGCCCATAAAGAACGGGTTCGGGTCGACTGTCGTCGCTATCGTATTGGTTCCTGAACTAACACCGTTGCGATAATAGGTGAAACTCGTCCCGTCCTTGACGATCGCGTGGTGAATCCAGACGCCGCCCGGAATGTCATCATAATCGATGCCGTTCAGACTGCCATTGTAAAACTCAAACTGGGTTGGCGTGAACTTGATGAACTGAAGCGGGGATGTGGTGCCGCCGTAGCGATTGCCCAGGATCACATCATTTACGCCCGTTCCATCACCGTCCTGCTTGGCCCAGAAAGTCCATGTAAAATCGTTGGCAAGGCTCATCGCGGGGATACTCCCTGCGCGGACATACACCCCACTGGTGTTGTCTCCGCCAAAACTGGCGACCGTGCCGTACTCAGCATCACTATACCAGACCAAACCACCTGCACCAAGGCCACCGTTGGGGTTGTTGATGGTGCCGTGATTATCATGGCCTGACCAGTCAATGGCAATGGCGCCAAAGCCCTCATCGAGCTTCCACCAGCCGAGTAGATTAGGATCGGCAATAGGTATATCGGGCAGCGTTGTGAAACTCCAAACCGCACCTGTATGTTTCGTACCGCCGGCCTCGAACTCATCAATACGCCAGTAGTAAACGGTACCCTTCGCCAGCGCACCTGGATCATGGGTTGTCCCTGTTTGCCGGGCGGCTCTTAATGTACCGCCGGTACCGTTCGTTACATCGGCTTCATTTTTGCCGAAGTACACATCACGGGTAGCCGCGCCTACACCTGCAGTCCAGCTAAGGTCCGCGTCGGTAGCGACATATCTGGCGCCGTCAGCCGGATTAGGATTGAAGGCAGTTAAAGGCGCAGCGGTAAAGCTCCAGACGTCGCCTGTGTGGATTGTAACACCGTCTGCTTCCACCTCATCGATACGCCAGTAGTAAATAGCTCCGGGCGTAACAGCGCCAGCCCAATAGACGGTGTAGCCTTGCCGGCCTTTGTACTCAGCCGGACCTGGCGTAGGATTGGTGCCGTAATACACATCGTGGAAAGCTGCGGTCTCGCCTGCCTTCCACTGAACCAGCCCCACGGTCACGCCGGTCTTACCGTCAGCCGGATCAGGTCCCCAGGCCTTGAACTGAGGTGGTTTGTCGGTAATATTGCCCGACAGCGTGACATTGTCGAACTGATACGTTCGCAGTTCGCCGACGGCGTGCGACGTCACGCACAGCCCGATCAGAACCGGATCTTGCATGACGACCGTGTGAGGGTCGGGTAGCTGGGTCCAATTCACTCCGTTGGCTGAGTGGTAACCAGTGAATGTATTGCCCGCTCGCACGAGCCGGACCCACTGGGGCGGGTCCACGGCCGTCGCGGCACCGGTGCCTGTCCAGTTTGCACCGCCGCCCTGCGAATCACGCCACTGGAAGCCGGCACCGTTGCCCGCCCCTCCGTCGGAGTTGTCCGTGATGACCGTATAGGCATCCGGCGAGCCGGCCGTGTTGTTGTCACGCATCATGACACCGCCCTTGGCCCAAGTATTCGTGCCGGTGCCGTGGTTGACGACCCGCGCGGTGATCATACCGTCGCCGGTCAGCTCCTTATGAACATAGCGGAAATCGTCGGCAGCGTCCCAGATGTCATGGCCGTTGCCTGTAATGGTGAATATGGCACCGCTCTTGGTGGCGCTGCCGGCCAAGGGGACGCCGATATCTTCGTTCCACCATCCAGGAATGGTGCTGGGCTGAGCCAAGGCGTTGGCCGTTAAGCCAAGCACCAGCACAAAAGAAACTAAACAAAGAATTTTTCTGCACATAGTATTCCTCCCTCAAATAAAACACAACGACTGCGTTTTGGCCACACGCCAAAACGCCAACTGTCCTCGACAGGCGCCCAGATACGATTAACAATCCGAATGATTGTGCCCGTCTGGGACTACTCCCTGCAAAGCGTCTGATAGATAGCTTTTGCCCTCCCTCAAAAATCTTTGGTGATGTGAGCAAAAACTCTTGTTGGGTTTGCTGTCACCTGCTTCCTTCAAGAACTCCAGTATGAGCAATTGGGCAAAATGTACGGACACAACCTTCCAGGCGCAAGGTTCACGTTAGACCTCTGCACCTTCACTGAAAGCGCTAAAAATCCAGCAAATCGAACATTATGAAACCGCAGACCCAAACAGCATAATTTATACCAAATTGGCTACCTTTACTTCAAGAGAAAACTTGCAGGATTCTGAGGAGCTATCGCGTATGACTCTTTGCGCAGAACTGTCCGGCCGTATGTAACATTCTTGTTTGCAACAGGTTATGCGCATTCAAGCAGAGACTTTGTTCGCAATTGCTGATTCGACAGGCGCTTACCATCTTGCCAACAGTGGCTTTGTGAAATCTGGCCAACGCACTGCTTTTGCCCAGCTACAAATGCGATATGCTACACGATTTGCCCTGTCTACGACCGCTATGCCAGCGCACGCGGTTAGGTTGCCCGCGCGAGCCGGACAGAATGCTGCGTCAGCCCAAGCAGAGTCACTTTGCAAGTGCCGACTTTATTTGCGATATAGTCACTCCAAGTATCGCCTTGGCGACCGGATCAAGGTCAGCTTCCGGACCCTGGATGTGATATGTTCGATGGAGGTGCAGCAGCGTCTGGCCAGGCGAGAGCCTTGCAGCCGGCGAAGATGTTTCCAGCTCATAAAATGGGCCAAGTGGCTTGGCGCCGGGCTGGGCAGGACCATCGTTGTACGAATTCACAACGTCGCCTTTATATGGTTGATCCTGCAGTTGCCACATTGAGTTCACGTAATCGAGGACGCCATCGGGTTTGTTGTACTGCACGATGGTCAGGACTTGGTTGACGGCGTCGTAACTGCCGAGGACGGGCTTTGCCCGTTGCGGGGACAGGCCGATCTTGCTGCGGTATTGCCCATCGCCGCTGAAGAACAACACGCCCTCCTTGATAATCAGCCGGTCTGCAGGCACCTTACCGAAGTAGGCGTCGTTGACGATGGGACCAAGCTGCTCTTGCGAACCTGCGTTGAAAGGAACTACAATCGTGGTTGCCGCGGACGGATTGAACATGCCGAGAATCCAGATGGAGAGCAGGCCGGTTTCCTTTTCCCAGGCTCCTGTGCCGGTATTGGTCATCTTGTTGACGGATTCGAACGCGACCATTTTGGCCGAACTTGGGGGCGTGACTGCGAGCTTCTCAATCGCTTCAGCCTTATCAAGAACTCTGATTTCACGGTCTACACGAATTTTGAAAATAGTGCCGGAGTAGTTTTCCAATTGCATATCTTTTCTAAGAGCTGCGCGGTTTTGTGATTTGGAGACGAGTTCGAATGGCTCCGTATCAATTGCCGCTGGTGTGAACCAGTGTTCGAGGTCAAAGGGCACATCTTTCTTAAAGAAGACGGAGAACTGGCCGCCCTCAGGCCCGATCCAGAAGCGGTCTTCGCCGCCATAGACGTTGATGTGTTCGACGGTCTTGCCGGAAGCGATCAACTCGCGATTTATCCAGCCGAAGCTCAGACCGCTCGTGCCCTTGGCGGAACTTGTCAGCACACGTCCCTGCAATTTTGGTGCAACCGCTACCTGGCTCTGGCCGGACGAATCGGATAGAACCACGACGTCTGTGTGCTTTTTTGTAAAGGCGACGTCGTCACCAAATGATTTTTTTGCCATTTTTGTCTCTTCCCCCATACAACCTGATGAAATCACAACACCCATCAGAGCAACCAACAATTTCCTGCACATTAAAGTATACCTCCATGACTTTTTGAGAGAACCGAACAGCCGCTCGGCGTCGCAAGACGACATCTGTCCAATCGTTGTGACAGGATAGCCGCAGCAAAGGACCCTGTCAACTTCAATTACCTGTTGACTAATGAATTTGCAGTTGGTAGTCTGCTGGCTATGTCTGAACAGATTGTCAGAGTTGGACTTGTCGGTTTCGGGACGGTAGGTTGCGGGGTTGCAAAATTGATAGCCGAGGAGGCCGATGTGATTGCCGTTAAAACCGGCTTGCGCCTGCAGTTTGGGTGCGTGGTCGATATCGATACGACGTCGCGCCGCCCGGTAAAACTGCCTGATGGGATTCTCACGGCTGACATAAACAGGCTCCTTAATGATGACACTGTTCGAATAGGCATAGAGTTGGTTGGCGGTACTGGAGCGGCAAAAGAAATTCAGCTCAAGATGCTGCGGGCAGGTAAAGACGTGGTGACAGCCAACAAGGCATTATTGGCTGAGCACGGCAGCGAGCTTTACAAGGTCGCCAGGGAAAACGGCCGCTGCATAGCTTTTGAAGCAAGCTGTGTCGGCGGCGTGCCCATCATCTGTGCTATCCGAACTGGATTGCTGGCGAACAATATCAGAGCAATGTATGGCATCGTCAACGGCACCTGCAATTACATTCTTTCCAGTATGACCTCCAAAGACGAGGATTTCGCCGAAGCCTTAGTCCAGGCCCAAGAAAAGGGCTATGCCGAAGCGGATCCAACGCTGGATATCAGCGGCGTGGATAGCGCCCACAAGCTGGCCATTCTTGCCTCTATCGCCTTCGGATACGAAATCACGCTGGCAGATATCTATGTTGAGGGTATCGCGGGAATCTCGAAAGACGATATTCGCTACGGCGGCGAAATGGGCTACTGCCTGAAACTGCTGGCGATAGCGCAAAAAAATGAACGAGGCAGAATATCGCTTCGAGTGCATCCTTCTTTTATTGCCAGGGATAGCGCTCTGGCTCGGGTGGAAGGCCCGTTTAACGCTATCAGCGTTTTCGGCAGCGCGGTCGGCCAGGTGATGTTCTATGGGCGCGGCGCAGGAATGATGCCCACCGCAAGTGCGGTTGTGGCGGATATTATCGACGTCGCTCTGGGTAACTCCGCCACTACTTTTAGGCACCTGCATTTGAAGCCCAGGCACGAAGTTGCACCACCGATAGAGCCAATTGACGACACGATTTGCAGATATTACATCAAGGTAATGGCCAAGGACGAGCCGGGGGTCGTGGCTCGCTATGGAAAAGCACTGGGCGACAACCAGATAAGTATAAGAGGGGCGCTGCAGCACGAGGGCACCGGGCCTGACAATACTGTGCCGGTCGTGATCACAACGCATCCGACTCAGCAGAGAAATATCAACGCCGCGTTGCGCGAACTGGCAAAACTCGATGTTATCAGCGGCAAGCCTGTCTGCATAAGAATAGTAGACATTCCGGAAGACAAGGAAAGTTGAAGCTCAACGGCAAAACCAGCAGTATATGACTAAATACGCCATAATAGTGCCGGATGGGGCGGCGGACGAGCCGCTGGAACAATTCGGCAATAAGACCGCTCTTGAAGCGGCGGAAACACCGAACATGGACCAGATCAGTAGATGTGGCAGGTGTGGTCTTGTTCGGACGATACCCGCAAATATGGAGGCCGGCAGCGATGTAGCCCAGATGAGCCTGCTGGGCTACGATCCATCGCGGTATTACACCGGGCGCGCACCCATCGAGGCGGTGGCACGGAATATCAAATTGACGCCCAGCGATTGGGTCTTTCGCTGCAATCTGGTTACGATTGCCGACGGCAAAATGGCCGACCATAGCGCCGGGCATATTTCCAACGAAGAGGCGGCAACATTGATCAAGCAGTTGGAAGAGCACCTCGGCAATAAACAGGTGCGATTCTATACGGGCATAAGTTACAGGCATCTGGTCGTTTTCAAAGGGCTTGATTTCGATGTCCGAACCTATCCGCCGCACGATTCGATAGGCACGCCAATCGAGAAGATATTGCCCCGCGGCAAAGGCGCCGACGTGCTCATCAATCTTATGGCCCGTTCGCAACAGCTTTTTGCAGACCACGACATCAATAAAGTCAGAAAGGACCTTGGCGAAAATCAGGTCAGCTCCATCTGGCTGTGGGGACAGGGTAAAACCGCCTGGCTGGAGAGCTTCCAGAAACGCTTTGGAATCCGAGGCGCGGCTATCACCGCTGTCGACCTTGTGAGAGGGCTGGCAAAACTTGTCGGTTTTGACCTGATAGAGGTGCCCGGCGCCACTGGGTTTGTCGATACGAACTACCGAGGCAAGGCCTCTGCGGCGATAGAGGCGCTGGAGCAATACGACCTTGTTTTTATCCACATAGAAGCACCCGATGAAGCCTCTCATAGCGGCAACGCGGAAATGAAGAAAAAGGCTATCGAGCAGATTGACAAACACATTGTTGGGCCGGTCCTCGAAGCGCTTAAGAAACACCAAAACTGGCGAATACTGCTGATGCCCGACCATCCGACTCCGGTGCGGAACGGCGCTCATTCGCCTGAGCCGGTTCCATTTGCGATGGCAGGGGACAATATCAATAGCGTTGTGAGTCTGCCTTTTAGTGAAGCGAGCGCCGCCAAGTCAGGATTTCGGATAGACAATGGCTTTGAATTGATGGAGTATTTTCTGAAAGTCTAAAGAAATTCTGTGCTTGAAGCCGAATTTATTGTATTGATACAATAAGGTCAAATTTTGGTGGATGAACTATGGCAATACTTGTGCAAAAATATGGCGGCACTTCGGTTGCTGATGCGGCCAAGATTCGCAGAGCCGCTGAGCGGGTAATCAGGACGGTTAAGAGTGGCTATCAGGTTGTGGTGGTAGCTTCGGCACGCGGTCATCAGACAGACGAGCTTGTCGCCGACGCCTTGGAGCTCAATCCCAATCCGCCGACGCGAGAGATGGACCAACTGCTCAGCACTGGCGAGCAGCAGACGGTCTCACTATTCGCTATGGCGCTGGATGCAATGGGATACGATGCTATCAGCTTTACCGGCGGGCAGATTCGATTGCTCACAGATAGCATTTACACCAAGGCGCGAATAAAAAGCATCGATGCCGAGCGGATTCACAAGCAGTTGGAGCAGGGCAAGATCGTTATTGTCGCAGGCTTTCAGGGCGTGGATGAGCTTGGCAACATTACCACGCTTGGGCGAGGCGGTTCGGACACAACGGCAGTAGCTGTAGCGGCGGCATTAGGAGCCCAGGAATGCGAAATCTACACCGATGTGGATGGAGTCTACACCACCGACCCGCGAATATTCAAAAAGGCCATAAAAATGAACGTGATTAGTTACGATGAGATGCTGGAAATGGCCAGTTTCGGAGCAGGAGTGATGCATCCGCGAGCGGTTCAGTTCGGCAAAAAATACGATGTCAAAATTCACGTCAGAAACAGTATGAACGAAACGGAAGGGACAATAATTACTCATGAGGTGCCGCAAATGGAAGGCGTAGTGGTTTCAGGAGCGACTCTACAGAAAGATATGGCCAAGATAGGCCTGGTAGGTGTCGATAACGTTCCGGGCAATGCCGCAAGACTTTTCGCCCGTCTGGCGCGGGCAAAGGTAGTAGTCAACGACATAATTCAGACAGAGATTAGTCCTGAAAGGGCAAACCTGGCGTTCTTGATTGGCATCCCGGATTTGCCCGCTGCCAAAAAGGCCGTCGATGAAATTAAAGATGAGCTTGGTTGCGGGAGTGTGTTCATTCGCGATGATATCGCCGAGGTCTCCGTAATCGGCGTAGGCATGCGCAGCCACTATGGCGTGGCAGAGAAAATGTTCGGCGCACTGGCTAAGGCCCAGGTCAACATCGATTCAATTACCACCAGCGAAATCCGTATCAGTTGTGCCGTGGGCAGAGACGAGGCTGAAAAAGCCCTTGAGGCTGTCTGTCTTGCTTTTGAATTAGATAAGCCCGCCGAGCAGCGGGAAAAAACAGAGTAGCGTGGGCTTTAGCCCACCGGCAAGAAACTTGTGGGGCAAGTCCCCTACCTCTCCTTGCGGAGTAGAGACTCATTGGCTGGCAGACATAATAGTGCCTTTGCGATGAGTAGATACCGCCGCAACGGCATAATGGTTTTGGGCCTGTTGGCGGCGGGCGTTCTTATTGCGCTTGACCACAGCCCGATCAGCTACCGCCGGCAAGGTCGGCCCAGTTCCGACAGGCAGATAAGAGCACGCGATTTTCAGAAGTACCATGCCAAAACCTTCAAAGTCATAAATGTTGTGGATGGCGACACGATTGACGTAGACATTCCTGATGGCCAGCAAGAGCGCACAAGGATAAGGCTGTGGGGCGTGGACACACCCGAAACAAAGAGCGAAGAATTCGGCGTAATGTATTTCGGCCCGGAGGCTGCCAAGTGGACGGAGACCTCTGCGCTTGGCAAAGAAGTAGTGCTATACCTCGATGAGGCAAATCGCACCAGAGACAAATATGGCAGACTGCTGGCTTACGTGCAGTTGCCCGAAGGTGACTTTTTGAACGAGAAGCTCTTATCACAAGGATTTGCCTACGCAGATTTGCGATTCGATCATAGTTTCTACAACAAGTATCAGCAGTTGCAGGCAAGTGCCCGTAGTTTGAAAAGAGGTTTGTGGGAGAAAGTCTCGCGCGAGCAATTGCCGCAGTGGCTGCAAAGAGAAAAACCAAACCTGTTGCAAAGTAAGAGATAGCTACTGAGGTCACAGAGAATGCACCAGGATTTTTCCCCTTTGAAATTGGCTTTGATTGGCTTTGTTTTGATTGGCTCGCAAAGCGCCCTTTTTCTTCATAAGCCTTTGTCACGACTGACCTTACCTTAATTTCGCACGCGCGGTAAATTGGCTTTGTTTTGCATAATTTAGTTAAAACGGCCATCGCTTTCTCGTCATTAACCACAGATTCCGCTGATGAACACTGATTGTATGAATGCGTTATCTGGCTTCTCATTATACCCATCTTCACATCGACTCATCTACCCAAAAGCCCTGTTCTCTCCCGATTCCCAGGTCTACTGATTCCCTACATCTATTCCCGGGAAGCAGGAATCGATTTTGGCCATTTGAAAATTTGGACCTTTGAATCCATTCGACAAGCTCAGGACAAGTTTGTTTAGGATTAAGAGCTTAGGATTTCGTGCTTATGCAAGATACGCGTCGCCCATCACGAGTGTCGGATCTGGACCTGCTGGCCGTTTATGTTTACTTTCTGACAAACATAGTAACATTTTAACATATTTTCAAACAAAAGTCAACACCAAATTTTTGCTGGCGCGGCCTCCGGCAGGACCGCGCAGGCTGCCGTTTTGGGCATTTCAAAGCATCGGACGTGAATCTTGACAGTTAACCCCTTTTGCAGGACAATGTCGTATAATCTTTTGGCGTTTTTGCGGGAGATGACAATGCCAGAGAACGTTCTCTATTACGGCGATAACTTGGAAATTGTCCGCCGATTGCGAAAATTGGGCATAAAAGTCAGTCAATTGAACTGTTGTATACCACATGATTTGTAAATACCTTGCGCTGTAGTACTAATAGCGCTCATTTTTTCTGCGCGGTGCCTTAAGTTACCCTACTTGCTTTCTTGATTCGCTTCTTTTTGCTGACTCTCCTCATAAAGAGGAAGCGCCTTTATACCATCCTCAATTGACTTTGGAAAAACCACGCCCTTAGCCTGTGCCTCCCGCTGTAAATTTCCTACCTCTCTAACTAGTTCATTTGCTTGAAGGTCTTTAGCCCTCCTGTCCTGTGGCGGATTAAGTTTCTCTGCTCGGTCCAATTCCATCGCTCTTTCACGCATATCACTTGGGATATCCCTATCACATTTTGTTAATATCTCTAGGAACTGAAGCGAAAAGAAGTTGTCAATCTGTATGCGTCGTTTCGCTGTATGCGCAAACTTCCCGATTATCCTGCAGATATTGTCCCGTTCGTCAGGTGTTAATTGATCCACGAACTCATATTCCTCTATTTTTTTCAGAGCCAATATTATTGGCTCTAATGCGTCGACAGTAACAACATAAACGTTGTAGTCTGCCATGTTGAATGAGAATTCCTCAATGACATGAACCGTATTGGAGGGAATAACAAGAAACATCTCCTTCTTCACTTTCTCGTGCTTGGCATACTTCTGTAGGCCCTCAGCTTGGTTGCGCACGTAGCTATAAAATCCATCTATGTCATCTTTTACCGGGGCTTTCGCATCAAATACCACATATTCATCGCATATCTTTATCGTACTATCTGGATTCCCTTTGAACGGGACCTTTTCCTCGTACATTACAGTATTCTTCTGGCAGATTCGCTTAATTGTCTCTTTTACGAATTGCTGATGTAATTGCCAATTCTTTTTCAAACTCTCCATTCTTTTAATCTCGGCTTGGTGCTGTTGTTCCTTCTCGTTTGCTCTTTCCTCTTCGATTCGGTTCTGCGTTCTGTCGAGAGTCGCAGATTTAATCCCGTAATCTTTCACAATATTCGACTCTGATTCTTTCAAGATAGCTATATCCTCTTTTAACTGTGAAACTTGTCGTGAAAATCTTTCAATCCTTTCCTGCATGAGAGCAATTTCGCTCTGCTTCGTTACCAGATTTTTTCCCCCTTGTTTTATTGTCTCGCCTTGGACAGATACTGTATTTTGCAGTTCTTCTACTATCGCTTTCTCATCATTCAGATTTATCCTGAGTTGCTCAAGTTCTTTCTCCGCTCTCGCATTGCTAATCTTAAGTTGTTCGTTTTCCTGACGCAACGTGGCAACGCTAGTTCTTCCCTGCTCAAGCTCCCCAGAGTTCCTACCAAATGATTCCACCAAACTTCTGTATTCCCCATAGGCCTCGTAGCTCAACGCCTTTATAGGTGCCCATTTCCATGGCAATACGCGATCCCAGAACGTTGCGTTCTTAATTTTGTCGAAAAATAAAGCTAACTTCTCAAACGTTTCAGCCATAAATCCCTCCATATTACGAAGTCACAAATGATACCCCAAAAGAACAACATCTGATTACGGCTCAATGACACCGCGCACGCAACGTCCAAGTTCAGCCGCTCTTTCGATAATAATTTCGGTCATAATTTCAACTGTGCTCTTTAGTTGTGTCAAGGAATACAATTCCAGCCACCAAACACTGACCCAGCGATGTTTTTTCTCCGCCGTTGCTCAGCCAATTTTACCCCCACCCCCCCCCCAACCCGTCAAACCAAAAAAAACTAAACGACAACTCTCTTGCACTAAGCTTTGTCAATGCTGCTTCGCCAAAAGCGTGCTGGCGATGCACCACAAAGCACAGAAACGGCCCCGCACACCTAAATCTTATATTCTTTAATCTTTCTATAGAGGGTTCTTTCGCCGATGCCGAGGATTTTTGCGGCTTTCTCGCGGTTGCCCTGCGTCCTGGCTAAGGTATTCCCTATGGCCTGTTTCTCCAACTCTTTTAGCCCCCGGACCTGTGCCGGGGGTGAGCCCTGCCCACAGGCCCGTCCTGAGCCGGGTCGAAGGATGGCAGCGATAAGTGCTGCCCCCCTGCCGGGGGCTAACTGCCGGACCTGGTGTATTTCAGGCGGAATATCGGCCACGTCGAGCGTGTCCCTGTCACACATCACGACCATAGTCCTGATAGAGTTCTTGAGCTGGCGGATGTTGCCCGGCCAATCGTAGCTCATAAGAACCGCCATAGCCGCATCTGTGATACCAGCAACTTTCGAGCCTGTTTCCGCAGCGGCTTCCTTTAGAAAATGTTCCACAAGCCAGGGTATGTCTTCCGCCCTATCACGCAGGGCGGGCAGTGTAACGCTGACGCCTTTGATTCTGAAGTACAAATCCTGCCTGAACTGCTTCTCTCCTATCAGCTTGGTCAAATCGTGATTTGTAGCGCTGATGATGCGGACATCCACCACCGTAGGTTTATTCGAGCCAACCGGTATGACTACACCGTCCTCGATAACCCGCAGCAGCTTGGCCTGCATATTCAGCGGCATGTCGCCGATTTCATCGAGCAGCAGCGTTCCTTTGTCAGCCACTTCAAACAGGCCTTTTCTGTCGCTGCCGGCGCCGGTAAATGCGCCTTTGACGTGCCCAAAAAGTTCGCTCTCCAACAACGTCTCGCTCAGGCCGGCACAATTTATCGGCCTAAATGGCTTATCCCTGCGAGGTGAGTTCTTGTGAATCGCTCTTGCCAGCAATTCCTTGCCCGTTCCGGACTGTCCCTCAATCAAAACGGATATGTTTGTTGGTGCTACACGCTTTAGTACCTCGAAAATGCCCTTCATTGCCGGGCTGGTACCCCGCACGCCGTCAAATTCAAATTCTTCCACATCTACTTTCTCGGTTTTTGATTCGCGAGCATGCGCAGCCGAGGCTTTTCGAGCCGCCTGGCCCACAAGTGTGCGAAGCTGATCAACGTCAATCGGCTTGACCAGGTAGTCGTAAGCGCCGCGCCTTATAGCTTCCTTACAGGTGTCAATAGTTGCATAAGCAGTTATCAAAATAACTTCCGTGCCGTCATTGTGCCTCTTGGCTTCCTGGAGTATGGCCAGGCCGTCGATGTCACTATCCAGCTTCAAGTCGGTAACAACAACATCTACTCGTTGACGGCGAACGATCTCCAGGGCATCCTTGCCGCTGTAAACAGCGATTGCTTTTACGGGCAGTTTTTCCAGCGCTTCGACGATTCCATCCGCGTGGTCACGTTCGTCATCGACAACCAGAATTGTGCCCTTATCTACCTTCAAAGCGACTCCTCACGCCCGTTGCTGTTCGCGACAAACAAGGGCAGTTTTATGGTAAATAGCGTGCCTTTGCCCAGCTCGCTATTAACCGTGATTGTACCGTGGTGAGCTTCTATGATTTTCTTTGTTGTCGGCAGGCCTAGTCCGCTACCTTCCCGCCGAGATGACCGATAGGCATCAAAGATGTTAGGCAGTCTCTCCGGAGCGATGCCGCTGCCGGTATCGCTGATTTGAATCACTGCGTCATTGTTCTGCCTATCGGTTCTTAGCATCAATTCGCCGCCGGTTGCCATAGCTTGCTGGGCGTTGATGAACAGATTCAGTATGGCCTGCTTCAACATTGCCGGGTCGACCCTACAGATCAGCGGCGCGCTGTACAGACCCTGCCGAATCGTTATTGAGTGGCCGGAAGCCTGCGGTGCGTAAAAATCTATCATGTCGTCCAACAGCTCATTAATATCTGCCATAGCCAACTGCGGCTGCGACCTGTCTATATAGCGTAGAAAGCCGTCGAGTATCTGCTCAAGTCTGCCTGTTTCCTTCTCAATCACGGCTATTTTTCTAAGCGCTCGTCTTAGCCTCTGCTTGTACTCATCTGAGCCTCTGTTTGCGGACTCCGCAGAATTTGCCTCTTCCAGCTCTTCGGCGATAAGCTTCAAATTAATCTTTATGGTAGAAAGCGGGTTTTTGATCTCGTGAGCAAGCTCGCCGGTCAGCTTGCTTAATTCTACGAGTTGTGAAGCCTGGCTGTTTCTATTTTCAGGCTGTACCACTTGTTAGCCTCTCCCCAAAGACCTGAAAAGCTCAAAAAAGTGTGATCCCGCAGATGCTATGTTTCTTTAAGAGGCGAGGATAGAACTGTCTTGGACAGCCATTCTACCCGTTTTGGTCTCGCCCATCAGCTTACCTGGTTGGTCCGCGACCGGGAGACTGCCTTCGCGCTACCGGCTTAGTTTCATCTTTCTTACCCAGCTCGGCAAGAGCCGCCTTGCGTGAGAGCTTGAATCTACCTTGCTCGTCGATGGCTATCAGTTTCACCGGTATTAAATCGCCCACTTTACAAACCTCATCAACGTTTTTGACGTAGCTGTCGCTTAGTTCGCTGATATGGCACAAGCCTTCCACCCCGGGCGTAATTTCGACAAACGCACCAAAATCCTTCACGGATACGACCTTTGATTGCGCATATATTCGCCCTACCTCCGGAGGTTGCGTGAGCGATTCGATAATCTCTTTAGCCTTGAGATGCCCATCGCCGCCCAGACAGCTTATGTAGATAGTTCCGTCTTCTTCAATTTCGATGGTTGTGTCCGTCTGGTCTTGAATACTCTTAATCATTTTGCCGGCGGGCCCGATTATTTTGCCTATATATTCAGGATCGATTTCAACCGTTATCAACTTCGGCGCGTACTTGCTCAGCTCAGCTCTGGGCACACTAATGGCCTCGTTCATAGACTTCAGAATTTCCAGACGAGCTACTCTTGCCCGCTCTAGAGCCGCGACCATAGTATCCTGGTCCAGTCCCTCGGTTTTGATGTCGAGCTGTATGGCGGTAATGCCGTCAGTAGTGCCGGCGACTTTGAAGTCCATCTCGCCGAAATGATCCTCTTCACCAATAATATCGGTCAGCAGCTCGCATCGGCCGTTCTTGTCACCTACCACTCCAATTGATATGCCGGCAACCGGTTTGCTAATTGGAACGCCTGCGTCCATCAGGGCCAGCGAACCGGCGCAAACCGAAGCCATCGAACTGGAGCCATTTGATTCGGTAATGTCGGAGACCGCCCGGATGGTGTAGGCGAATTTATCATCGGCTGGCATAACTGCCTCCAACGCCCGCTCTGCCAGGGCGCCGTGTCCGATTTCTCTTCGGCCGGGCCCGCGAACCGGCCGCACCTCGCCAACAGAAAATGGCGGGAAGTTGTAGTGAAAGGTGAACCTCTGAGTATATTCATCCAACAAGCCATCTATAATCTGCGCGTCCCTGATAGTGCCCAGAGTTACGCTTACAATCGCTTGCGTTTCACCGCGTGTGAACAAGGCTGACCCATGAGTTCTAGGCAGAATTCCGACTTCGCAGGATATGGGACGGATTTGGCTATAGCTTCTGCCATCGGGCCTTTTCCCATCGAGAACTAACTGGCGTACAACCTCACCCTCAATCTTTTCAAAGATGCGCTTGAACATCGCCTTATTACATCGCGGCTCAGTTTTATGCCCAAGCTGCGTGACCTCGGTCCCGGAGTCGGCTGCCAGGCCACAATACTCGACAAGGGCCCGATCCGATAGCTCCTGCACGGCAGTATTGCGCTGGCGCTTATCAGGTATCTGCTTGATCCGGCGTAGATTGTCCGCTATTTGTGCGCGTACTTGTCGGTAGAGTTCATCGTTAATTTCCACCAGCGGTATTTCCTTCTCGACGCCGGCCTTCTCGCGCAGCTCTTCAATTATTTCGCAAACCTGGCGGACAGTTGCTTGTGCGGTTTTGATAGCCTCAGCGATGACCGTCTCGGCTAATTCTTTTGCGCGAACCTCGATCATGTCCAGCCGGTCTTTACGCCCGCCAATAAGTAGATTCAGGTCACCAAGCTCCAACTGTTTGTGTGTTGGGTTGACTACGAATTGCCCATCTATTCTGCCCAATCGGCAAGCCCCAATTGGCCCTAAAAACGGAATTTTGCTTATAGCAAGTGCGGCGCTGGCGCCTATAATTGCCGGCACATCCGGGTCATTTTCACGGTCCGCACTCAAAACGCTCGCTATAATCTGCACCTCCTGCAGATAACCGTCGGGAAATAGCGGCCGGATGGGCCTGTCGATCATTCTGGCGGTAAGGATTTCCTTGGTGCTGGGTCTTCCCTCGCGCTTGATAAAACCGCCCGGAAATTTGCCGGCGGCACTTTGTTTTTCGCGATACTCAACGCTTAGCGGGAAAAAGTCGGCTTCATCCTTTTGCGATGGCGCCGTTACGGCGCAAACAAGCACTACGGTGTCGCCATATTGGACTGTCACCGCCCCATCGGCTTGTTTGCCAATCTTGCCTGTTTCGATAGATAAAGTTCGGCCCCCAATTTGTCCTTCTACCCTGTATACATCAGACATTTACTACCTCGTCAAACCATAAAACTCAGAATGAAGAATTGGGAATTCAGAATTTAGAATTTTCTTAATTCTCAATTCTTAATTTTATATTCTTTTTACTTTCTCAAGCCGAGCCGGGATATGATTTTCTGATAACGGCGCACATCTGCTCTGCCCACATACTTTAGCATCGCTGCTCTGGTCCCGACCATTTTCAATAATCCACGCCTGGATGAATGATCTTTTAGATGAGTCCTGAGATGGTCGGTGAGACTATTAATCCGTTGCGTCAGCAGCGCGATTTGCACTTCAGGTGAACCCGTATCTGCCTGGTGCGTCTCAAAGTCGTTGATAATTTTTGTTTTATCCTGCTTCGTTAACATTCTTTAGCCAGACTCCTTATTTTTGTGACTGTACAAGCTCTTCGCAATCCAAGCTTCGTATGATAATGAGCCATTGCAATATTTGCAAGCCTTTTTCCATGATAAACTCTGATAAGATTTGCCAAAACGAAGGAAAAGCAGAAAGTGCTGCTAATATCTTGTCCAGAAAGAAGTTGGCGTTTAACCACCCAGAACTGCAACAGCTATAGTTGCAGCCGCGTCATTGCAATTGTCCAGGTGATCAGCCAGTTGTTACTTCCTTTTGCCTTGGCAATAATCGTGTCAGGCGGCACCCACTCAACGCCCTTAATAACGGGTCAGGATGGATAGTCGCTACCCCCTACCGCTTTCTGCTTTGACCGATAGAGATATCGGTTCAATGAAAAGCTCGATAGTTTTGTAGTCGCTATTAGCAGCCTTATTTAGCGATTTTCCCGCCCGTGCAGCGACAATATCCAGGCTCGGCATCACCACAATCAGGCTGTCATATAGGCCCCACGACCAGTAGGCATCGCGAGGCACGTTGGCCATCGTGCCGTCGGCATTATTCCACCAGAGTAGGCCATAGTGGTCGGAGGCGTTGAAGTAAGTTTCGCCCCTGACAACGGGCAGGCCGTGAATCTCTTTTGGTACTATCCGCACGGCATCGACGAACCAGGACGGAATAATTTGCCCCCCCTGCCACTGCCCGCGGCGCAGGTAGAGGCAGCCGATTCGGGCCATCGCATCGACGTTGGCGCTGATGCCCGAGCCGAACTCGCGGCGTTTGACGCCGTTGATTTCGTGCGGACGATAGGCGTTGTTTCGCCACACGAGGTCGGCGGGCTTTACCCCGATGGGGCCGAAAACCCGCTCGAACATCAGATCGTTAAGGTCTCGGTTGTATGCCAACGTGACACATTCGGCCAGCCAGTTCGGTCCACCGTCGCTGTAAGACCACTTCGTGCCAGGCTCAAAGAGAAGCTCCGCATATCCGCCGGGCTTATCGAAGCCGGCGGTCTGTGTCGCCAGGTGAAAGAGCGTAATCTTATCCAGCCAGCCGGTTTGAGCGTTGAATTCAGGTGGAACACCCAAACTCGGATGATATTTCTTTGCCCGGTCATTCAGGCTGTGTATTTTCTGGTCTTTCAGAGCTACGCCCAGAACCGTGACGCCGATTGCCTTGGTGGTGGATTTTAGGTCGTATAGCTGCTTCTGATCGCCCCACTGCATAACAAGTTTGCCATGGCGGATGACACAGCCTGAGCCCTCTCCGGTCAGGGCATAGTCACGTGCCCTACCGAGGGTAGTGGCATCCATTGCGACCTGCGCTGGCTGGGCAGGCTGCCAAGCGGGCGCCGGCCAGATCTCAGCCGTGCCGCTCTGCGCCAGTGCCAGCGAATCTACCAGCACGATTATTGCCAGAGCTGCTGTTAGAGCGACTTGTGTTTTCATCGCGGGAAAAGAGCCGTGCCGCTCCCTTACGGTCGCGGCTCGGGTTTGATGTATCGTGGCTCCGTTGTAAGGATGGGCATATATTACTTACGATCCATTTTGGCTCGCCCGACATCCTGTTTTTCAGCCTTCTTTTGCTCGGCTTCAGCCGGTCCGGTCCCAGCGGCAACCTCAGGGGCAGCTTCCTTGGCAGGAGCCTCTTTCGCCTTTTGGCCGGCGTGACTCTTGCGATGAGCGACCTTCGGCAGGGCGAACACGGAGTCACCCTCGGCCCATCGCTCCTCGTCTTTCAACTGGTCGATGCGTTCGGCTCTGCTTAGAACATTTCGATGCCGGCTCAGGGCACCTTTAACTTTCAACGAACGATCAATAGACATTCAGCATTTCTCCTGGGAACTAACCATCAAGTTTGATGCCGTATGCATCCTTAAAAAGGTTCGGTGCAAAAGTCTCACTGCCTGGCGGTGCTTTATAATTAGCACCCAACTGAACTATCTTCTGCTTCATCAGATAGCCGTCTGTCCCCTGCTTCTGGGGATTTTGATATTTGTTTTTCGTAACAAGATAATACCAATCACCGATTTTTCTTATTTCGGTCTCTATGCCAAACTGAGCAAAATACTCCCTGACCGGCTCCAGCGGACTTCTAACCTGAAACGTCTGTATCACAATTCGATTGTTAGCGTCTGCGTCGGTCAGTAGGTCGCTTCTGTCGGGTGCGAGCGCCTCTTTAGAGGGCGGCGGCTTTTCTGCTGCAGTGCTGGGGTCAGGGTTAGCCCCTATCCGATTAGTTTGCCCGCCTGAGCGTACTTTCGCGGCTGAATCGGCTGCCTTTTGGCTGAATTGCCCGACCCGAAATGCCAACAGAATCAGCACTATCAGCCCCAGAAGTATTGCAATCGCGAGCTGATACGGTATAGATATCTCAATTCTGCCGGCATTAATCTGCACATGTTTTGACCTTGTCCACCATTTTGCTGCGCCTGTGGGCAATGCCGGGCCGGGTTTTTCTAAGGGGGGTTCGCTCTTGATAGGCTCAGCCGGGCGCAACGGTTCTAATGTCTTGCCGTAGCTCGGCTTAAGCTGAGCCTTACTCATCACCTCATAGAGCGATTTTTTTCCGCGGTGAAATCGTGCCATTGTAAATCAGTCCATCGTTACAAATTGTGCCAGAGCAGCCATTCTACCAAGACCGGTTCGACCTACAAAGGCAAAATCGGCCATCGTATGAACTTTGTACAACATTTTGGCCTCGATTTCAATGCCAATTTAGGGCACTGCCCGGCTGGGACTGCACTAAAGTTAAATTTGACTTGACAAGCCAGGCATTGCTAACTAACTTAAGGTTCTTTAATATGTGGGTATCAATGATTTATTTAAGCAGCCTTTTTGGCTTAGTGGAGCAATTGTAGATGTTACCAGCCACCAGGACCAGTAAAAGTAAAGCTCGGATGCGCCGCAACCATCAGCGGCTGAAGCCGGTAAATTACTCGATATGCCCCAAATGCAGCCAGGCTAAGCTGCCGCACGCCGCCTGCACTAAATGTGGCTATGTTAACTCAAGCATCACCTTGAAAGTCGGCAAGGAGGAAAGCAGCTAACAATGCGGATCGCGCTTGACGCAATGGGAGGTGACTACGCACCCGATGAAATTATCGCTGGTGCTGTGGAAGCAGTTGCGCTGCTGGACAAAAACGACCAGGTTATACTGGTCGGCCTGCAAGATATAATCGAGGCGCGACTTTCCTCGTTCGAGCACCGTGACGACAGAATAAGCGTGGTTCACGCCCCCGATGTCATAGGCATGGATGAGACGCCCATCGAGAGTCTGCGAAGAAAGCCCAAGAGCTCAATTTCGGTTATCGCCAAATTGGCCAAGAGAAACCAGGCTGACGCAGTAATCTCGGCAGGCAATACGGGGGCGTGCGTCGTGGCTTTTCAAATGCGAATGAGAAATTTGCCAGGCGTCAATCGCCCGGGCATAGCAGTGGTCTTTCCCACGTTCGAAGGGCCGGTGACGATATGCGACGTCGGCGCAAATATCGCCTGCAAGCCTATAAATCTTCATCAGTATGGACTGATGGCCAGCTTATATTCAAAACACTTACTCGGAATTGCGAGCCCACGCGTCGGGCTGATGAGCATCGGGCAGGAAGATGCTAAGGGCAACGAAGTGGTCAAGAAGGCGCGACAGTTATTGAAGGCTGACCCAAACATAAATTTTGTCGGCAACATCGAAGGCAGGGACATCTTCAAGGGAGTCTGTGACGTCGCGGTTTGCGATGGTTTCGTCGGTAACGTAGTCCTGAAACTAACCGAAGGGCTTGTTGACGGCCTATTTGAGGCGATAAAAGACGAGCTTATGCACGAAAAGCTGGAACTGGCGACGAAGTTCAAGCCGGTGATAAAAAGGATTTACCAAAAATATGACTACAACGAATATGGCGGTGCACTTCTCCTGGGCGTCAACGGCACGGCGATAAAGTGCCACGGCGCCAGCCGGAGTAGAACGATAAAAAACGCCATTCTGGCCTCCAAAAAATTCTACACCGAGAGAATAAACGACAAGATCATGGAATGTCTGTCGGAGACTTGCGTAAGGACGGCTGATGCACAAGTCAACTGACGATTGGACCCCCCCGTATCGTGCAGTTATTAGAGGTTGCGGTTCGTTTGCACCGGCAAAAATATTAACCAACGACGATCTGGCAAAGATGGTCGATACTTCAGATGAGTGGATCACAGGCCGGACCGGCATCAAAGTTCGACATATTACTGACGACAACGAAAGCACGGCCTTCTTGGCCACGGAAGCGGCCAAAAGGGCGCTGACTGACGCAAATATCGAGGGCGGCGACCTCGACCTTATTATACTAGCTACAATTACTCCGGAGATGGTTTTTCCTTCGACAGCCTGCTTCGTGCAGAGCGCCCTGCAGGCAAAAAAAGCCTGCGTGTTTGATGTAACGGCTGCCTGCAGCGGGTTTGTTTACGGCATAGGAATCGCGCAACAGTTTTTGGAGAGTGGACGATACAAAAACGCCCTGGTAATCGGGGCGGAGACTCTAACTAAGATAACCGACTGGACCGACAGAGGCAGTTGCATTCTGTTTGGTGACGGCGCGGGAGCAGTTGTTCTGGAGAGCTGCAACGACGGACGCAGGGGCGTCATATACAGCACTATGTTCGCGGACGGCGATGGTTGGCACAGCCTTAATTGCCAGGCGTACGGCTCTCGCTACCCGGCATGTAAAGGGCTGGACGACCCCAAGAAAATCTACATGGAGATCAGAGGCAGAGAGGTCTATCAACAAGCCGTCCGGCGGATGGTTGAAACCGTGACCAACAGCCTGGACTACTGCAAGTTGACGACCGACGATATAAAGATGCTGATCTCACATCAGATGAACGCAAGGATTATTGAGTCTGCGGCGAAACGCCTGAAACTGCCCAGCGAAAAAGTCTACATAAATATTGATGAGTACGGCAATACATCCTCCGCCTCGGTGCCGATCGCCTTTGATGAATGCGTCAAGAAGGGTAAAATCAAGCGAGGCGATATTGTCGTTTTCGTAGCCTTTGGCGCAGGATTGACCTGGGGCGCAAATGTGATTCAGTATTGAGTGATGAAGACTGCTTTTCTATTTCCGGGACAGGGTGCTCAAACAGTGGGAATGGGGGCGGAAATCGCGCGGGCATTTCCGGCGGCAGCACATCTTTTTGAGCAGGCAAACAATATTCTCGGATATGAATTAAGCAGAATCTGCTTCCAAGGTCCTGCAGAGCAACTGAATACAACCACAATTTCTCAGCCTGCGATTTTTGTAACTTCCGCCGCCATTTTGGAGGCTTTCAGAAATAATGCTGGCGGCAATACCATTCGCGCAGATGTCACCGCAGGTCTTAGTCTGGGCGAATATACCGCCCTTTACGCCGCAGGAGTGATTAGCTTTGAGGATGGATTGCTCCTGGTGCAGAAGCGCGGCCAGGCGATGCAGGCCGCCGCCGATGCGACCAAAGGGGCGATGGTCAGCATTATCGGCCTTGACCAAGAAAAGGTCCGGCAGATTTGTGCCGAGGCTGCTCAGGGCGAACTTCTTGTGCCTGTCAACTTCAACTGTCCGGGTCAGATTGTGATAAGCGGCAGCCAATCAGCCTGCCAAAGGGCAGAAGAACTGGCTGCAAAATACGGGGCTATAAATGCTGTCCGACTGGAGGTAGCCGGCGCCTTCCATACCGAAATGATGGCGAGCGCCGCAAAAACGCTTAAACAGGCCTTGTCGAATTGCGAAATTTCGCAGCCATCTGATGTCAAGATTATAGCCAACATAAATGCTGAGTATTACCGGAGTGCTGAAGAAATCGCCGAAGGGCTGACACAGCAGTTGACATCCCCGATTCTTTGGCAGAAATGTATGGAACGGCTGTTGGCGGACGGAGTGGAGAGATTCTACGAGATCGGCCCGGGCAAAGTCCTGACCGGCCTTATGAAAAGGATAAACAGAAAAGCAAACATCATCAACATCTCGTCGGTGCAATCATTAAATGAGATTTTAGTGCGTTGATTACGAAACGTCTCGCTTACATCCGAGACAAGATATGACGCAATGCGGGCAAATCTGCATGTACGACTTGCCAGATAATCTGAAGGTCAATGCCGAAGTATTCATCGATGATTCGATTTCGCAGGCCAACGACTTTGTGCCATTCCACGCTCGAATGTCTTTCCTTAAAGTCATCCGGCAACCGATTTGCGGCCTCACCTATAATCTCAAGATTTCTGACCACCGCATCAATGGATTTCTGGTCGTTTGAGAATGCGTCGAATGACATCCCCTCGGTATACTGCTGGACTCTGTCAATGGCATCGAGCATGTCGCTCAGCAATAAATCGATAGGCCGTTTAGACATAAACCAGCTCCGGCTCAATGAATTTCATCGCTCTGGAATTAACCGCCCGGCTTGAGACAAGGTCAACGGATACCCCGAGCAGTTTCTCGATTCTTTCCGCCAATGTTACAAAGTCCAGTCCTATTGACGGGTCAACCTCGACAAGAATATCCACGTCGCTGTTTGGCTCCTGGTCTCCTCTTGCATAAGACCCGAATAACGCCATTTTGCTGACCTTAAACCGCTTCTGCAGTTCCGGCTTGTCTTTGGCTAAAGTCTCTAGGATTTCTTCTTTTGTTATCACGATATTGCCTTCAGGGATACCCGTTTTAATTTAATGCGTTCTTCACCCGGCATTATAAATCCTCTCCCCCATCCGGTCAATCGACCAAGCCAAAGGATTTCCCCTCCATATTTATCCACTTCGGCGTAGTCCCGACAAATCGGGACGAAGCCGGGATTTATTGAAGAGAGCCAAAAATCCTGTCAAACAAAGCAAGGTTTCTCTCGTCAAGAAAAGATTTGTACTGTTTATAATAATAAATGGCTTTTTCTGGTCTGTGGTGGTTAGAGCAAAGCTGAAAAATGTTATTGAACATGGCCTGTGGTGTTCTACCTGGTCTTAGTTTTATGTCATTTAGAAACTCGTCAAATCTTACAAAACAATCATCAACTTTTCCCATCTTGTCATAAACACCAATAAGTTCTGCCATAGCAAAGATATTCCTTTTGTCGATTTTCAAGCTTTCCAGCAGAATCTTCTCGGCCTCGGGCAGCTTATTCTGTTTCTGATAGACCTTGGCCAACTCTGTTCGGGGGTGTAGTTGTTTATTATCTATATCGAAGCTTTCCAGCAGAATCTTCTCGGCCTCGGGCAGCTTATTCTGTTTCTGATAGACCTTGGCCAACTCCGTTCGGGCCTGAAGATTCCTTGGGTCAATATCTAATAACTCTTTCAGAATCTTCTCGGCCTCGGGCAGCTTATTCTGTTTCTGATAGACCTTGGCCAACTCTGTTCGGGGGTGTAGTTGTTTATTATCTATATCGAAGCTTTCCAGCAGAATCTTCTCGGCCTCGGCCAGGTTATTCTGTTTCTGATAGACCTTGGCCAACTCCGTTCGGCCCTGTAGATTCCTCGGGTCGAGCTTTAATAATTCCAGCAGAATCTTCTCAGCCTCGGCCAGGTTATTCTGTTTCTGATATACCTTGGCCAACTCCGTTCGGGCTTGTAGATCCTTCGGCTCGATCTTTAATAATTCCATCAGAATCTTCTCGGCCTCGGGCAGCTTATTCTGTTTCTGATATATCTTGGCCAGTTCCGTGCGGGCCTGAAGATTCTTTTTGTCGAGTTCAAGCAATTCCTTCAGTACCTTTTCCGCCTCAACCACCTTGCCCCGCTTCTGATATATCTTGGAGAGTTCAGTGCGAGAATTAAGGTCTCTATGATTGTATTGGATGCATTCTAACAGTACCTTTTCCGCCTCAGGTAACTTGCCCTGCTCCTGATATATCTTGGACAGTTCAGTGCGAGAATTAAGGTCTCTATGATTGTATTGGATGCATTCTAACAGCACCTTTTCCGCCTCAGCTGACCTCCCCTGCTTCTGATATATCTTGGACAGTTCCGTGCGGGCCTGAAGATTCTTTTTGTCGAGTTCAAGCAATTCCTTCAGTACCTTTTCTCCCTCATCCAGGTTGCCCTGCTCCTGATATATCTTGGACAGTTCGGTGCGGACATGCAAATTGTTCGGGAATAATTTAAGAGCATCGGTAAGTGTGTTTTGGGCATTGACGATATCATTTTCGCTTTGAAATTTCCATTCTCTAGTCAAATAAAGAGTTTGATGAGCTATGGGATTCTTCTTAATTTTAGGGATAATTTCATCTGAGAACAACAATTGTAAAAGTTTTTCAAAATCAAGGCGTTTTTGGTAGATGTTTTTCCTGTTGCCAAATATATGAAGTATGAACATACTTTCATGAGAATCGGAGCTATCGAAACATCGTATAATGTCAGCCATCAACTCGTTCTTGTCTATTTTGCTTTCTTCAAAGTACAGTTCCGAAATAACCTCGTGTTTTGTGCGTGCAAAATATTGGTAGTCATAGGGACCCCTTTCCCTGCGGGTTAGGATAATTGGCTCATTAATTTCACCTTGGAATGAGGCAAGAAAACTTCTTTTTTCAGCTTGGCTGGGTTTGCAGAGTTTTTCAATAAGTGATAACGGGATATCCAGTCCGAATAAATAAAAAAGGGCAATGTAACGGTATCCATTAATAAACGATGGGCAGTTTTTAAGCACTATATTTTCATATTCGTTCCAGTCAAAAACATAATGAATATAACTGCGTTTGTTGAGTTCAAATAGAATACGATATGTCGAATTGACGTAGGCTAGATTCGTAAGCACGCCATATTTTTCGATGATGTCCCAGATTTCACGACTTTCAGTTCCAAGCAACTTGTAGAATTGTTGGTAAGGGGGTATTTACTTGACTCAAGTACCCCCTACACATTGTGGTGGGCTTTTCTATGGTCTCGGACATGCTTGACAATTGCCTGGTACGGAACGGGATCCACTTGGACGGC
>Ga0315279_10002662_pt1 | contig 26325 bp, 20 predicted proteins | sample YL17G06_20_MG_FD_203694 | JGI IMG/M metagenome (GOLD analysis project Ga0315279, IMG submission 203694) | Sediment microbial communities from Yellowstone Lake, YNP, Wyoming, USA - YL17G06_20 | ecosystem: Environmental > Aquatic > Freshwater > Lake > Sediment | place: USA: Wyoming | collected... | reverse complement strand
CAAAAGGATTTGGCATTGCGGTAAGTGATAAAGAAATACTGGAAGCGATTAAATATTTAGGTTCGAAACAGGGAATTTTTGCTGAACCTGCGGGTTCTACTGCCTTTGCCGGTATGGTCAAAGCCCTAAAAGAAGGGAAAATTTCCAGAAAAGATAAGGTTGTGGTACTGGTTACCGGGAATGGTTTAAAAGATGTAGAGAGTGCTAAGAAAGCGGGAGGAGAAGTTTTAGTGATAGATCCAAATTTAAAAGCAGTGAAGGAGGCAATGAAGTGAACGATTCAGAGAAGAAAGAATTAAATGAACTTCTTCAAAGGCTTATTCAGATTAAAAGTGTAAATCCTCCCGGAAATGAAGATGGGATTGCTAATTTTATAAAGGGATTCCTCTTAAAAAATGATATCCCTTCCGAGTTGGTTCCTTTAGAAGAAGGAAGGAGCTCAGTCGTGGCCAAAATTGAGGGAAAAGAGGAGAGGAATATTACTCTTTGCGGACATTTAGACACCGTAAGAGTAATAGAAGAGGATTGGACCAAGCCACCCTTACAGGGAATAATAGAAGAGGGGAAAATGTATGGGAGAGGCACATCTGATATGAAGGGTGGAGTGGCTGCTATTATTTATACCTCAATACTTTTAAAGAGAAGGGGTATCACCCCCCAGAAAAAAGTCCAATTAGCTCTTACGGCAGATGAAGAGTGGGGTTATAGAGGAGCAAAGACCTTAGTTGATCAGGGATTTTTTGATCAAACAGATTTTCTTATTATCACTGAGCCAACCAACCTTCAGGTAGCGGTTGGAGAAAAGGGAGAAGTATGGATAAAAGCTAAATTTTACGGAAAATCAGCTCATGGTTCAACCCCTGAGCTGGGAGTAAATACAGTTATTCCTGGGAGTAAATTTGTTCTTGAAGTGAGTGAAGAATATAAAAAATTATTTAATCCAGACCCTTTATGGGGGAATAATTCTATTAATATAGGACAATTCCACGGTGGGGTGCAGGTAAACGTTGTCCCCAATTATTCAGAAGTACAGCTTGATTTTAGAGTAATTTCAGAGGAAGATAAAAAGAGAGCGTTAGAATTGGTTAGAAAAAAGGGTCAAGCTATAGCAGAAGAATTCGGAGTACAATTTAAGGAAGAAATATTTAATTGTCACCCCCCTATCTTTACCAGTTTAGATAATTTATATATCCAAAAATTTATGCAAGTTGCCGGAGTGAAAGAGGCGACAATTGTAAAATACTGTACTGATGGAGGAACCATTATTCCTGAAAAGAAGATACCCTTTATTGTATTTGGCCCTGGTGATATTGCCCAAGCTCATCAAAACGATGAATATATCGAATTGGAATCTCTTTACCAGTCAGTCGATACTTTTCTTGAATTTTTGAAATCATGACCGGGGCAAGCCTGCCAGGGGATTATGGTCATGGGAGCGTGTATTTCGCAAATTAAATGTATCTGCACTATAAATTTCTTGATTCCCGGTCAGTAAGAAAATGACCGGATATAATTAAAAAAACGAGGAGGTTTTCAATGCGTAGTTTTTTAGGAAGAGATATCCTCTCTTTGAAGGATTTTGAGAGGGAAGATTTTTTTAGAATTTTTGAAGTTGCTAAAGAATTAGAGCCCATTGCTAAGAATCGTAAAAACAGTAACATTCTGGCCGATAAAACTCTGGTAACCGCATTCTATCAACCAAGCACCCGTACCCGCTTGTCTCATGAAGCAGCCATGCACCGTCTTGGTGGTCATGTGCTTGGTTTTGTAGATGCGAAAATGACCCGAGCTGGCGATTTCTACCAGGAAAGCATTAAAGATACCGTTAAAATGCTGGAATATTACGGTGATGTGATTGTTATGCGCCATTTCCAACAGGGCGCTCCGGCTGAGGCAGCAAAATGGGCCAGCGTACCTGTAATTAACGCCGGTGATGGTTGGGGAGAGCACCCAACTCAGGTTTTGACAGACCTGTATACCATTCTACAGGAAAAGGGTACTCTTGACGGTTTGACTTTCCTCTGTATTGGCGATATGCGCATGCGCACGATGCATTCCCTTTCCTATGCACTTACCCAATTTGATGCACAGGTTATTTACGTCGCTCCCCCTGCAATGTCAATGACGGAAGAGTTTAAAGCCGAGTTAAAGAATTACAACTTGCGTTTCAAGACAGCCGAGCATGTTGCCGAGGTTATAAATGAAGCGGATGTCATCTACATGGAACCCGTTGTGCAGGCTGATTACACCAAAGCTAGTGAAGATGCGAAATCAGATAAAGGCTTAACTCCAGATAATTACCGGGTAACTCGCGAACTCTTAGAGAAGAAAGCAAAACCCAGTTCAATTATATTGCATTCTCTGCCGAGAATGGATGAACTACCTACAGATGTCGATATCACCCGACATTCACGTTATTGGCAGGAAGCCTTTAATGGTGTCGTTTTAAAAATGGCTTTGCTCTTATTAATTCTGGGTGCCGAAGAATAAACTTCTAACTATCCACCGGCATTTTCGAAAATCTGTAAAAAGGATTTGGCCTTGCGGTAAGTGATAAAGAAATACTGGAAGCGATTAAATATTTGTGATATGTTGTAGGGGTTCGATTCATCGAACCCGTTTCGGGTCGGATAAATCCGACCCCTACAGCTAACGACTAAAAAAGGAGAATAAAAAATGATCGATTTAACTATCAACGAAGAACAACTTAAGAGGACTATAAAAAGAGCCAGGGAAAAGAATATTGTTATTCCTACTTTCGCTGAGATGAAAAATCCTGAACTTATTCCAGATAAGATTAAGGATAAATTAAAGAATATAGGATTATGGGATATTAATTCTTATAATCTTTTTAGAATTACCTGGAAGAATGAACCGGTAAAAAAAGGTGGTCAATTCGATGGAGTTAATTTTGTAGAATTACCCCCTGAATTAACCGGAGTAAAAGCTAGGATTTTTGCTTTGATAGGTAAATGGTTTCCTACCGGAGCCCACAAAGTAGGAGCAACCTTTGGTTGTCTGGTCCCCCGTTTGGTTACCGGCCAGTTTGACCCTACTTCCCAGAAAGCAGTCTGGCCTTCTACCGGCAATTTCTGCCGGGGAGGAGCTTATAATGCTGAACTTCTCTCCTGTGAATCGATTGCCATCCTTCCGGAGGGGATGAGTAAAGAACGCTTTGACTGGTTAGCTAAAGTAGCCGGAGAGGTTATTGCTACCCCGGGAACAGAGAGTAATGTAAAAGAGATCTTTGATAAAACCTGGGAATTAAAGAAGACCAGGGATAATGTAGTAATATTTAATCAGTTTGAGGAATTTGGAAATCATCTCTGGCATTATGAGGTTACCGGTCATGCCATGGAAGAGGTCTTATCTCAAGTGATGAGCCTTAAAGATAGTTATGCTGGTGTAGTTTTGACCACTGGTTCAGCAGGCACCATAGGTTGTGGAGATTATCTGAAAGAGATCTATCCTCGAAGTAAGGTTGCGGCTGGTGAAGCCCTGCAGTGTCCCACCTTAATGTTTAATGGCTTTGGTGCTCACCGTATTGAGGGTATAGGTGATAAACATATCCCCTGGATTCATAACGTAAAAAATACTGATCTGGTAATTGCGGTAGATGATAATAATACTATGAGTATTATCCGTTTATTTAATGAACCCGCAGGAAAGGAATACTTAAGAGAACAGAAGGTACCTGAAGATATTATCGAGAAGTTACCCTTAATGGGTGTCTCCAGTGTAGCTAATATGATTATGGCTATTAAATTCGCTAAGTATTATGAACTTACTGAAAAAGATATCGTCTTAACTGTCTTCACCGATTCTATGGAACTTTATGGTTCCCGATTAAAAGAGTTAGAAGAAGAGTTTGGACCATATCAAAAGATTAATGCAGCTATTGATTACCACCAGAACTTACAAGCTCTTACCACCGATTATATGCAAGAATTAACTTATTATGATAAGAAAAGAATTCATAACTTAAAATACTTTACCTGGGTAGAACAGCAGGGTAAAGATTTAGAAGAATTAAATGCCCAATGGTATGATTATGAAAATTACTGGGGCTGTATTCACAAACAGACCAGTAAGATAGATAAATTAATTAGAGAGTTTAACCAGAGAACTGGTCTGCTGAAATAGGATAAATAATGTGACAGATAACCGTTGTAATAGCTCAATAATTCGGTAACTTTTTAAAAATAAATAATATTTAAAATAAAATAGGGTAAGCTAAAGAAGATGACTTTCTTTATAGCTTACCCTTTTTTTATTGCCTTTTTATCTCTATTCAATTTTTCCTAACTCTACCTTCATTCCAGTGAGTTCTTTCTGTACCTCCGAGAAGCGTAGAGAATAATATTCCCGATTCTGCTGATTTAAGGTAGTGATAGTATTATGTATCTCTTTGGTATTCTCTAAGACCTGCCGATACCCCTCTTTCTGAGCTACTACTATCTCCTGCATAAATCTATCAATCCGAAAGATTAAGAGTATGGACAGGGCAATAGGGAATCCCTGATTAGCGATTAAATCTAATAATGTTTTTAGATCCATATATCCATTCTCCAATTCTCCAATTTACCAATTGGCCAATTATCATCCTCTCCAGCGAGCAAGTTTCGTCGGTCGGACATCCAGATGCAAGAAGTTCTTCTTCTCATAAAAGCCGATCCCGGAAAAGTTGAGAATCTCAGCATACTCTAAAAGGTCCAGGGCAGATACCCCCTCTATCTTTATATCTGCTGCCAGACCCAACAGATGATAGCTACATTTTATCCCTCCTACTTTTTGGTTATATTCCGCACACCTATAGCCAGAGGTAATATAGATTGGCTTTTTGATTATTGCTCTAAACTCTACCAACTTATTTAAAAGCATCGGATGTAACATCACCCGCTTACAGCAAGGACAGGCAAATTCTGATAGCTTGAAATATTTGGCTATGTCTATATCATTTATTTGATTTAACCTCTCCATAAGAACTAACTCCTTCTGTCATTGCGAGGAGCTTTAGCGACGAAGCAATCTCATCAAATTACGAGATTGCCGCGCTCCCAACGGTCGCTCGCAATGACAAACCAGCTAACTATTTAACCAATAATGATTGTTGGGTAGGTCCTTTATCCTTCAGTAGTTTTCTCTTCGATAATAGATCATAAGTCTGCTGATTAATCTTGCCCACATTAGCCTTCATCATGGTCTTTACTGCCTTCTCCTCACTCTTTCTCAATTGGATCTTCTTATCGGCCAGTATTTCGATCAGCTTCTTCCAGGCCTCTTCCCATTTTTGATTCCCATTTCCTATCCCTAATTCCTCTTCAGCCCAGAGCATAGCGGTAAGGATGGCCTCTTTAACAGTATTGGCTCGCTCTTCTCCTAATTTATTCTTTAAGAAGCCATAACCGATAGAGACCATAGCCAGAAGTAGAGCATTAAATAGATATTTACTTAAGATAGCTTGTAACATGGAACAAACTCCTTTCACCTGTCTGCGTGCGACCTGTCTGCGTGCGTACACGCACAGGCAGGCACGCACAGGCAGACTCGTTTGTTAATTTACCAATTTTCCAATTCACCAATTAAAGTTGTAAGATAAAATATTCGTTGGTTGGTCGTTAGTATTTAGTAGGGGGCGGATTCATCCGCCCCGTATCGTTCTAACGACTATTCACTATCGACTATCGACTGATTTATACATCCATAACATCAGTAGACTTATAATCAAGTATCCTGGCATTGATCTTAGCTACTAAATCATTACCATTATTATGGAAGATATTCTTAGCGATTATAGTATCCATCACTCCCTCAATAGCTGCATCTTGTGCCGCAAAGTCAGCATAGTCTCCATCCTCAACCGTCTTAGGATTATTCAAGGTTAAATTTACTGATTTAGCGACACTATCTCTAAACTGCATATACAGTCTCTTATAAGTAGTTAATTCTCCTAAACTGGTAGCCATTTCTTATTCACCTCCTTTATCAATTAACCAATTTACCGATTGACCAATTTACCAATTCATAAATGCGGGTGATAAATGTTCTGAATTCCTGCTTCCGCGGGAATGACATCTACCAATCGAGAAAGGTTAATTGATTAATTTATTTTTAATCTATAGTGATTAGTCTGCTTCTTTGCTTTTTCGTTTTTTCCAGCTAACGACTATTCACTATCCACTAACGACTAATTTGCTATTCGGTTAGTTGAGACTCTTTTTGGGCTCTGATCTCATCTGTAGGATACTTTTGCAGACCCACTAAAGCAGTGGCTACATCATAGACATCCTGATCGAGGGCAGTAGCTTTGATCTTAGTGAAAGATTTACTCTCTATTATTGGTGCCCCGGTTAACGGATTGGTTCCGGTTACCAGTCGTAGTTGTAAAGAAGAGTCTCTGGGAACTACTATTACGGCCATTTAAAATCACCTCCTTTCTGGCAATTAACCTGTCGGTTAATTGCGTAATGTGTAATGAGTAATAAGTAATTAAAAATTTACATTTGCCTAGACTTTTAGGTTTATTACAGGTTACAAATTACTCATCACTGGTTACAGTTTTTAGCTGGGCTAAAAACTCTCTCTACTTAGTAAGAGCAAAAAAGAGGTGAAAAAGAAACCTAAATTAAAAAAATTTTAAAATATTTTTTAATTTAGTTAACCCATTCTTTCGAATCTTAAATATATTTTGTCGAGTAACTCCATAATAAAAAGCTATTTCTTCATCTTTATAGCCTTCCAGATAATATAGATTAATAACTTTTTTTTCTCTTTCGGTTAAAAATTTATAGCCCTCTTCTAAATTATTTTTCTCTAAAATATTTTCTAATTTACTCAAAGGCAAACTCCTTTTAATTAATTTACCAATTTACCTATTGACCAATTCACCAATTTAAAATGTCATTGCGAGGAGCTTTTGCGACGAAGCAATCTCATCAGTTAAGAGATTGCCACGCTCCCTTCGGTCACTCGCAATGACATTTAGGATTTTTTGGATTTAGGCCATAAGGGATTTCTATTTGTTGTTTTAAGTATTTCCGATAGTAGACCCATAATCCCCAGTCGATCCTCTTCTTCATATAACCGGCAAAGGTAGTAGGGGGTCTTTCTTTATAATCATAGACTGAGATAATAAATAACAGGGCGGCTTGTTGAAAGACATCCTCATATTCTAATCCTATTCTGGAATATCTTTTTGCCCTCGATTTTAATAAAGGTTTAAATTGGGTGAACAGTTCTTCCATTGCCTTTACGTCTTTTTCTTTAGCTTTGGCAATTAATTCTTTTAGTTCCATTACACATTTCCTCCTTCTTCTTTCACAAATTAGCCAGCATTTCTCTGGTCTTTCTGATTTGCTCCAGGGCCTCTTCCGGGGAAGAAATTTTCCTCTGAGGCTCTTCTTTCTTTTCCTCTCTAACTTCCTGGCTCTCTTCCTCCTGGCTACCCTGATAATCATTTTTTAAGGCAGCTAAAAGCCAGCCAGAGGGGTTAATAATATTCTTCTTTTCTTTTAGTAATTCTAATTTCTCTTCTATCTTATCTAAAGGGAAGTCTTTAAGTAGTTTTTCCCTAAAACTAGCTTTAAAGTCTAATTCAGTTAAATCTTCTTTGATTCTCTTTCTCCTTTCTTCTTCTTTTAATTTTATAAAGTCAACAGCAGCAACAACATCTTTTTCTGCTCCTTTGTTGTTGTTATATTGGTAATGTTTAAGATTGTTATTGTTAGGGTGCAAATTTTGAACCACCCCTGGTGCAAAATTTGCACTACCCCCACCCAAATTTTGAACTAGGCCAGTTTCAATTTTTGCACCTTCTATCGGAGTAATCTTATAGAGGTTAGGTTGATAATCACCCTGAGCAGATTTTCTTCTTACTATTTTTTTAATTAGTCCATATTTAAGAAGAGGTTTTCGATAGCTGATTAGGCTATTTTTAGATATAGCTAATTTATTGCTTAAGGTAGTCAAAGTTGGCCAGACTATATCTTTTTCTTGATGGCAATAGGAAAGTAGCTCCAGATAGAGTAGTGCAGGTCCTATCCCTAATACCTTTATCCATTCCCGGAAGAAGTAGTTGGGGACAATAACATAGCCTTGATTAGATAATTTGTTTTGATTATTTGATTTTTCTTTTTCCATATTTTTCTCCTTTCATTTGCTGATTTTTTTGTAGGGGACGGATTTATCCGTCCCGTTCCTTGCGGGCTTGATTCCTGTCTGCGTGTGCCTGCCTGTGCCGGCACGGCAGACAGGTACACGCACAGGCAGGCATCAAGCCCCTACAATTGAGATTGCCGCGCTTTCTACGGTGGTTCGCAATGAAATTTTTGGTTGGGTGACTAATCTAATTACAACATAAAAATTTTTTCTTGTATCAAGTTTTTCCTTTACTTTTTATTTATTTTTTGTTTATTTTTCCTTTACTTTTTCTTTACCTCATTTAAGATTAGAAAGAATAAAAAAAATCCAGATAACACAACGGTTACCTGGATTTTAATTAGAAAAATAATTATTATTTTTTTAAAAATTAAGCTGAAATTTCGTCAAAAAGAGCACAAAAAAGAAGAAAAATTCTAAATAATTTTTAATTTATCCTCTTCTAAATTTAGCATTATTCCTCTTCGAGAAATTATTTTAAAGATATCTTTGACCTTTTCCAGATTTTTTTTATTATTGCCAATAGCTTTTAGGATAAATCTTTTTATTTTAGAGAGATGAAAGGTTACCTGAACATAAGTAGCATCTTCACTTTCTTTCCAGATGGTACCTAAAAGATAATCATAGGTTAATACCTTTCCTCTATTTTGGGCTAAAAGAGAGATGAGGGAAAAAGCTAAGGGGGTAACTTTTACTTCTTTCTCCATAAAGATAATTCTATCCGGACGGTGGGTATCAATTTCTAAAATAGTCGTTAGTTGTTGGTCGTTAGTATTTAGTAAAACCCCCACCTCAATCCTCCCCCTGCGAGGGGGAGGGGAAGAGATGCCAGTTTCAGGTGGACAGTTGGCAGTTATCGGTTCTTGGATTTCGGTTCCTAATTTAAAATCACTTTCTTCTGTATTTATTCTATTTTTTATTCTCTGGGCTAATCTTGGAGGCAGAACTTTGGCCAGCTCTTCTACGGATAATTCTGCCATACACTCCTCATTATCGAATCCTTCTTTGATCAGAGCCTTAATATAGCTTCTGCTTAATCCGGGGATATGCAAGCGCGCCAGCTTTAGCCCTTCTTCTTCTATCCCCCAATTGAGTCTTTCTGCCAAGGTCTTAATCTTTTCCCAATTATCCTTTTTGATTTTTTCTTCTTGGCTTAAGGGGTTATTCTTTTGACTGGGCTCATCCATTTTCCAGCCCAGGCTTTCTGCCGCAGTCCTTAGGGAATCAGCTAACCAGGAGAATTCTTCTCCCAATTTCTGGATAGAGCCGCCATAGATTTTATGCTCCTCTTCTAATTCCCGAATCTCTTTTTCTCCTATCCAATCATAGAGAAGGACTGCTTTTTTAAGGGATAGATACTCTTGGTCATCTAAAGAAATTTTTTCTTTATCCCTTCCCAAGATATTCTGATATATCTCTTTATACTCTTCTTTCTGGTCTGCAATTAATTCTCCTATCTGGTTATAATATTGATATTTCCAGTCATTAAAATTGTAGCGGTTGGTTTTATGGTTAAACTGGGGGAAGGGGAGGTAAGATCTTTTGCCTTCACTACTTAAAGCCATAAGGGTAATTAATTCCAGATGGCTCATTTTTTCGGCTTTATTTTCTAAATAATTTCTAAAGAAAAGATAGGTCTTGATATCTATCCCCTTGGCACAGATGAGGATTCCCTCTGCAGTAGGGGACAGCCCTTCACTTTCAGTGATAAGCTGATATTCCAGCAGCTTTTCCACTGCCACATCAATTTCTTTTTCCAGATCTTCATCTTTTGGGGCAAAATCAAATACCCAGTAACTGCTACTTCCTTTAAAATTAGTAGTTACTCCGGTTAAGTAGTCCTTAAGTTTATCTTTGCTATTTTCCCCGTCTACTATAGCCTTTAGTAAAAAGGTGGTAAAATCCTTTTCTTTCTTTACCGGCCGATAGAGCGGCTGCCGGCCTGATTTTAGAGCAGGAAGATATAATCCGCCATCTTCACGGATCATCTCCCGGTGTCTTTGGCTATCTTCTTTCATAAATTTAAAAAATATGTTTTGTAGAATGGTCTCCGCAAAGAGAGAATCGGCCAGAAAGATGGCCCTGCCAAATTCTTCTTTTCCCCAGTCTAACCTTCCGGCTCTTCCTCCCATATTCTCCACATCAGCCAGGGAGAGGCTGGTACGGTAACTGCTCTTATAACTCCCATTATCAGATACATATCTATCCTTAGATAAGATTACATTCTTAAAGGGCAGGTTTATACCCATAGATAGAGTAGTAGTGGCACAGATTATTTTTATTTCACCTTTTTTTAAGTAGGATTCAATCAGGTTTCGCTCTTCCCAGGAGAGGTCGGCATTATGGTAGGCGATCCCTTTTTCTAATAGATAGAGGAGTTCATCGCGGGATCTGGTCTCTTCCAGGCGGGAGAGTTCGGCAATAGCCTCTTCTGCTCTGGGGGCATCTATCTCTTCTGCCAGCCAGGCGGCCCATTTTCGGGTCTCTTTCCTGGTGGGGAAAAAGAGCAGGGTAGGTTCATTATTTTGTATAAAATAGGAGATGGTATTTTTGAGGCAATCTTCATAAGAGTAGTCTTGATTTTCTTGGACTTTAAAGAATTCCTCTTCTCCATATTCCCCTTTATTATGGGTGATATAGCGGAAGGTTCCCTCCCGCAGGATTCCTTTACGCAGTTCTACCGGACGCACAAAGGAGAGCAGGTGCTGAGCCGGGAGCCAATTTAAAAACCCGGCTTCATTTTCCAGGTAAGCCGATAGCCCGATAAGTTTTATCTGGGAGTTATTTTTACGGATATATTTAATCATCTCTTCCAGTAGTGGTCCTCTTTCCGGGTCATGAATCATTTGTAGTTCATCGACAATGATTAAAGAAATGTTTTCTAAAAGGGCAGGATATTTCAAAAGAAAGTAATTAAACTTCTCATAGACCATTACCGCTATCTCATATTCTCCTGCAATTATTTTATAATCATCTTCCCGGTGGTCTCGAGAGGAGATCAGGATTTTTATCGGACAATCTTTGCCACTATAGAGTTTTTTAAAATGCCGGTATTTTTCCTCGGCTAAAGAACGCAAGGGGACTAAATAAATGGCTTTTTGGTAGTGGATGGCTTGGATTATGGCGGCCATCTCTCCGATAAAGGTTTTGCCGGAGGAGGTAGGAGAAAGGGTTAATAAAAAGCGAGAATCTATTGTTCCTCCATTGTCCCCTCGCCCTTGAGGGGAGAGGGTAGGGTGAGGGTGGATCTTCCCTTCCTCATAATCCAGCACCCCATAATATCTTACCGCCTCTTCCTGTATCGGGAGCAAAAAAGGGGAATAATTTTTTTCCCAGATATCCACAATATAAGAGGGGATACCATATTCCTCCAGACTTCTCATCTTCATCGGCTTTTTTAACATTCTTATCTTTCTCCTTTCCTTATTATTACAGGAATCCATAAAACATTTGTTTGTTACAATATTATATTCTTTCTTCTTTCCACTTTCAACCCCTATTTAAAAATATTTTTCCAAATAAAAAAGAGGATTTTTCATAACTTTGTCGAATAATAATTTATAGACTTTTAAATAAATTTAAAAAAATATTATTTTTTCTCATAATTTCTGCCATACTATATTCAAATCAATGTGCTATATTTTCTAAAAACTAAATCGATAATCTAAAAACCTTCACAAAAAAGAAGGATTTTCCCAACCCTTTGTCGAATTAATATTAGGATATAGAAAAATAGAAAAGATTTATTTTTTTACTACCTGGTGGCGATTTAATAAAGTAAACGTCATAGATTCTTAACTTGCAGAGCAGATGGGAGAAGCAAAACAATTAGACGAAGAGATTAAAAAGAATCTGGAGAAAATTGGATTTAAAATAGAATGACAAAAGAAGAATTAATAAAACGACTGGAAGATATCGAATGGGAAGATTTCGAAGTAAAAGCGGCAAGATCTGCCCTGCCCCAAAGTAGTTGGGAAACTGTATCTTCATTTTCTAATACTGCTGGTGGATGGTTAATATTTGGCGTACAACAGTTGGGTAAAGAGTTTATTGTTCAAGGGGTGGAAAACCCAGAGAAGATAGAGCAGGATTTTATTACCGCTTTACGCAGTGGCAAATTCAATATAAAAATTCAAACAACAAATAAAAAGTATAAAGTTAATGGGGCAGATATACTTGCATTTAATGTTGCCCCAGCACCCGCAAAATTTAAACCTGTATATTTTAATAACTCACTTAAAAATACTTTTATAAGAACTGGCAGTGGAGATCAGCGAGCCACTCAAGAAGAAATTGACGCAATGTTCAGAAATTCTTCTTTCGAAAGCAAAGACAAAGAGTTAACGGACTTCGCAATAAGTGACTTGGATGAGGAAACAGTCCATCGGTATAGAACTTATCTTCAAAACATTGAGTCCGCGCACAGCTATAATAGCCTGTCTAATGCGGAATTTTTGCAAAAACTAAACGTTTTGATAAATCAAAAAATCACTATTGCTGGATTACTCGTGTTTGGAAAAGAAGATTGCATTAATTATGTGATTCCTGATTTTAGGATTGATTATTTGGAGATTGCAGGTACATCGTACAGCAAAGCACCTGCAAGGTATAAGTATAGACTACCCGGCGAAGAAAATCTGTTCAATTATTATTTCAGCATATATAAAAAACTGGTTAAAAACATTGATATTCCATTTAAAGAAGGGAAAAATGGTTTTAGAGATGAAGATCAACCGCAAGTAAATGCATTAAAAGAAGCCCTGGTTAATCTATTAATGCACACAGATTACTTCAGCAATGCAAAACCGAGAATAAGAGTATTTACAGATAGAATAGAATTCTTCAATCCCGGAGGACTTCCAAAAAAGCTTGAGGATATTATAAATGAAGATTTTTCTATGCCAAGAAATCCTACAATTGCAAAAATCTTTAGAATTATAAAGCTATCGGAAAATATTGGCTCAGGATTTCATAAAATGATTAATGGGTGGGAAAGCTACTACAAAGTGAAGCCAGATATTACAGGAGACTTTGACAACTACACCATTACATTTAAATATAGTCAAGCCCCCCAAGTTACCCCCCAAGTTACCCCCCAAGTTACCCCCCAAGTTATGCTTACAGAATTAGAGGAGAGGGTTTTAAATGAGATTAAAAACAACGTAAAAATATCAAGAGAACAGATTGCTGAAAGACTTAGAATTAAACCTGGCACAGTGAAAGAATACATTAAAAAGCTTAAAGATAAAGGAGTTCTAAGAAGAGTTGGCAAGACAAGTGGAGGACATTGGGAGGTTTTGAAATGAAACATAAAGCAATAAAGAAAGATTTGGAGAGAATTCTAACCTTTCTCGCATTTCCTCCCTCCCTCTTGAGGAGATATTTTTCCAATATCCCTCCCCCTTAAGGGAAGATTCTTCCAATATTTCCTCCCTTTTGAGGAGATATTTTTTCTATATTTCTCGCCCTTGAGAGGAGAGGGTAGGGTGAGGGTGAAACATTTTCTGTCCTTGCGAATGACCGAAGGGAATGCGGCAATCTCAATTGGTCAACTGGCAAACTGGTCAACTGGTTAACCAAATTGATTGACTAATTGGAAGATTGGCGGATTAAATATGCTTGTATTTTATAACTTAATTCACAAAAAAGAAGGATTTCCCCAACCTTTTGTCGAATTAATATAAAGTTGTAGAAAAATAGAAAAGATTATTTTTTTTGACGCTGGTAGCAGCAATTTAATAATATAAATATATATACTTGAACTGTGACAAACAACTGTCCCCTGACACACATGGAAAGATTTGATTAATTTTAAAGACAAATTAAAAATAAATAAAAAAGGGAATTCTTTAATGAAAAAAAATATATTTTATTTATTAGGTATTGTTTTTATTATAATAATTCTTCTTTGATAATAGGAGGTTAGATTTGATGGTTATATTAATTGATGGGATTAGATATATATTAAAAAATCCTGATAGTGAAGATGATTTAGAAAAAATTGTTGAAAAAAATTCTAAATATATTTTTGGTGATAATTCATTTTATTTAAATTTTAAAAGAAAGGTAAAATCTAAATCTGGAATTGGATCTATACCAGATGGTTATTTGATAACTTTTAACAATATCCCAGAATGGTATATTTTAGAAGTAGAATTAGCGTCTCATCCCTTATACGATCATATTATTCCACAGCTTACAAAATTTAATAGAGCCATTGAAGAGATATCGACTAAAAAATCTCTAATTGATATGTTTTATGATGAGATAAAAACAGATCTTGTTTTAGAAGCAAATATAAGAAATAAAATAGGCTCTGGTGAAATATACAAATTTATTTCTGATTTGATTTCTGTTAAGCCAAAAATAATTATTGTAATAGATGAAATAACTAGCGAGCTTGATGAAGTAACAAGAGATCTTCGAGGGGATATAAAAATATTAGAGTTTAAAATTTTTAGAAGAGAAGGTATATCTGAAGAAGTAAACGCCTATCTTTTTAATCCTATTATAGATTTTAAGAATCTAGAAAAAACTATTGTATCTACAACAGAAGATGGGATTCCTATAATTAAAAAAGGTTTGTTACCAGAAGGATTAAAAATATATAGAAAATATAATAATGAAAATTTAGAAGCAGAAATAATAGAAAACAATAAAATAAAATTTAAGGAAAAAGTATATAATTCTCCAAGTAGTGCTGCAGGTGCTGCTATTCAAAGTACAGGATCTAAACGCAAAGCAATAAATGGATGGAAATTTTGGAGATACAAAGATCCAATCACTGGAGAAGAGGAAAAATTAAATAATTTGAGAAAATAAACACATTTAAATTTTATATACTATCTTTAAAATTCGAATTATATTTATTTCTTAATAATTGCTAATGCATAATAAGGTTTTAAAAGTTTTATAAAATAGAAAAATTAACTTAGTATGAAATATGCTTTTCTTTTTACGACTAACGCCTTTCACTTTATTACTTTTTAAAAAGGAAGTAAACTATGGCAATCAAAAAATCACAACTCTATAGTTCGATTTGGAAAAGCTGCGATGAGCTTCGTGGCGGTATGGACGCTTCGCAGTACAAAGATTATGTACTGGTTTTGTTGTTTATTAAATACATCTCCGATAGATATGCAGGAGTGACTTTCGCTCCGATCACTATTCCTGAAGGTTCAAGCTTCAAGGATATGGTGGCTCTCAAGGGTAAACCGACTATTGGTGATGACATTAATAAAAAAATTATCCAAAAGATTGAAGAGGCAAATACATCTCTTGGGAAAATTGCCGTTGATTTTAATGATCCAACAAAATTAGGTAACGATAAAGATATGGTTGAACGGCTAACCAAGCTGATCGCCATTTTTGAAAATCCCGCTCTTGATTTTAGTAAAAACCGGGCAGACGGTGATGATATTCTCGGTGACGCCTATGAGTATTTAATGAAAAATTTTGCCACCGAGAGCGGTAAAAGTAAGGGGCAATTTTACACTCCTGCCGAAGTGAGTCGTATCATCGCCAAGACTATTGGTATTGCAAGGACGACAAACAATTACCTAACTGTCTATGACCCCACTTGCGGCTCTGGTTCTTTGCTTTTGAAGGTGGCAGACGAAACAGATAAAAATGTAAAACTTTGCGGACAAGAAATGGATAATGCGACTGCAGCTTTGGCGCGGATGAATATGATTTTGCATAGCAATCCAGCATCAGAAATTGTGAGAGAAAATACTCTTTCCACTCCACTTTTCATAGAGGGGAGTCAACTCAAGACCTTTGATTTTGTCGTAGCCAATCCTCCGTTCTCATTCAAATCATGGAGTAATGGCGTTGACCCTGTTCATGATGTATTCGGAAGGTTTCAAGGCTTTGGTACACCACCTGCTAAAAATGGTGACTATGCTTTTCTTCTTCATATTATCCGATCACTTAAAACTAACGGTAAAGGTGCTTGTATTCTCCCGCATGGTGTGCTCTTCCGTGGCAATGCCGAGGCAGAGATTCGTACCAACATCATCCGTCGTGGCTATATCAAGGGCATTATTGGACTGCCTGCCAACCTTTTCTATGGTACCGGTATTCCTGCCTGTATCATTGTTCTTGATAAGGAAAACGCCGAAAACCGTAAAGGAATTTTTATGATTGATGCGAGCAAGGGCTTTGTAAAGGATGGCAACAAAAATCGTCTGCGCGCTCAGGACATTCACAAGATCGTGGATGTATTCAATAAACAATTAGAAATCCCAAAGTATTCTCGCATGGTGAGCGTGGTGGAAATTGAGAAAAATGAATTTAATCTCAACATTCCCCGCTACATAGACAGTCAAGAAGCCGAAGACATCCAGGATATTGAAGCACATCTCAAAGGAGATATCCCAACGGAAGATATTGAAGACTTACAAAACTATTGGAGCGTGTATTCGACACTCAGAACTTCGCTATTTGGGGAGAGCAAGAGAAAAGGATATAGCACGCTCAAAATAGCTCAAGGAGAAATTAAAAACACCATTTTTTCACATCCGGAATTTACTGCATATGCCAAGACCATGGAGGCGACTTTTAACACCTGGAAAGAAAAAAATACCATTCTCTTTAAAAATCTGACTATTAATTTAAAGCCAAAGGAGATTATTCATGGAATATCCGAGGATATTTTGGCAACATTTAAGCAAACTAATTTGATTGATAAGTATGATATTTATCAGCATTTGATGGAGTATTGGGCGGAGACCATGCAGGATGATATGTATCTAATTGCTGTTGATGGCTGGAAGGCGGAGCTTGTGGAAGTAGAAGGCAAAAAGGGAGAATTTGAATGCGATCTGGTGCCCAAATATCTGGTGATCAATCGCTATTTTGTCAGTGAGAAGCAGGCAATAGAAGAGCTACAAGCCAAACTTGATAACGCCAGCCGGGAAATTGAAGATCTCATTGAGGAAAATAGCGGAGAAGAAGGATATTTTGCGGAATTTGAAAAGATAAACAAAGCAAGTGTCACATCTCGAATTAAAGAAATTAAAAACAAGTCAGAAGATGCTGAAGAGCTGAAAGTAATGGAGAGATATCTCGCACTCGGAGAACAAGAATCCGAAGCGAAGAAGAAAATCAAAGAAGCTGAGAAGGCACTTGATACCAAGGTAATTGCTAAATACAAGACACTTACCGAATCAGAGATCAAGGTTTTGGTGGTAGATGATAAATGGATGGCAACACTCGAACAAGCGGTTAAGGGCGAAATGAATCGCATCAGCCAGCGACTTACCGGGCGAATCAAAGAACTCGCCGAGCGCTATGCCACACCCTTGCCGACACTCGTCACTGAAACCGAAACGCTTACTGACAAAGTAGATGCACATCTGAAAAAAATGGGGTTTATATGGTAATAGATACAACAATCAAAAAAGGCCTGTCTGACGAAACTTCGGTGAAGGTGGGCTATAAACAAACCGAGTTGGGAGTAATCCCAGAAGATTGGGATGTGAAAAGATTGGGAGATATTGGGGATACGATTATTGGTTTAACTTATTCTCCTAATGAGGTAGTTGATTATGGAAAACTGGTACACAGATCTTCCAATATCCAAAATAATCGACTTTCATATGATGATAATGTTTATGTCGATAAAACTATTAACGAAAAATTGATTTTGAAAGATAAAGATATACTCATATGTGTCCGAAATGGGAGCCGGGATTTAATTGGAAAATCTGCATTGATTAGGGGGAAATCTGTTGGTGAAACGTTCGGAGCTTTTATGTCTGTGTTCAGGACAGATAAATGTCAATTATTTATATATTATTTAATTCTTTCAAATTTGATTCAACGACAAATTAGTCAGAGTCTTGGTGCGACTATTAATCAAATAACAAATAAAACATTAAACAATTTTAAAATTCCATACCCTCCGAAATCTGAAGAACAAAATACCATTGCCACTGTTCTCGCCGATACTGACGCGCTGATTGAACGTTTGGAGAAGCTGATTGCCAAAAAGAAGGCCATCAAACAAGGCGCGATGCAACAGCTCCTCACCGGTAAAAAAAGATTGCCAGGCTTTAGTGGGGAGTGGGAGGTTAAGAAGTTGGGGGAAATATTTTCTTTTGTTGTCGATAATCGGGGTAAGACACCTCTTTTGTCAAAAGAAGGTAAACCCCTAATAGAAGTAAATGCTATTTACCGGCAAGGAAAATCACCAAATTATAGCTTAGTAACGAAATTTGTAAGTCAACTTACTTATGAAAAATGGTTCCGAGATGGACATCCTAAAAAAGGTGATATATTAATAGTTACGGTTGGTTCTGCTGGTGTTTCATCCTATATTAAAGAAGAGAAAGGTTGTATAGCCCAAAATATTATTTCATTAAGAATTGATAAGAATTATTCAAGTGAATTTGTTTATTATTATACTTTAACCAGGTATTTTCAAGACCAAGTAAAATCAGTATTAATGGGTGCTGTCCAGCCAAGTTTGAAAGTTCCACATCTTGAGTCATTTGATATTTGGTTTCCAAAAAATATCGAAGAACAAACCGCTATTGCTACTATCCTCTCCGATATGGATGCGGAGATTGAGAGCTTGGAGCAAAAGAGGGATAAATATACCATGCTCAATCAAGGTATGATGCAACAACTTTTAACCGGGAGGATAAGAATATATGCCAATAACTAATCAAAATGTCGGTCAAATAGAAAGAGCTACCCAAAATAGAATTGTAGCGTTGTTTCGTGATCGGCTTAAATATGAATATCTAGGCAACTGGGAAGATCGACTAGATAATAGCAACATCGAGGAGAGAGAAGTAAGAAAATATCTCTCCAGCTGCGGGCATAGCGCTACTTTGATTACACGCGCTTTGAATCAACTTCGCAATGCCGCCAACAACTACAGCGAAAGCCTCTACACCAACAACCAAAATGTCTATAAACTTTTGCGTTATGGCGCTAAAGTCGTAGAGCACGTGGGTGAAAATAATCAGGACGTCTACTTTATCGATTGGAAAAAACCAGAAAAGAATAATTTTGCTATTGCTGAAGAAGTGACGATTCAAGGTAATCGTGAAAAACGCCCGGATATTGTTTTGTATGTAAACGGTATTGCTTTGGCCGTGTTGGAGCTCAAAAGAAGTGTGGTGTCTGTCGGCGATGGTATCCGCCAGAGCATCGTCAATCAACAAAAAGAGTTTATTCAATCATTCTTTTCTACGATTCAATTCGTCTTTGCTGGTAACAACACCGAAGGATTGAAATACGGAACTATCCTTACACCAGAAAAGTATTTTTTGAAATGGAAAGAGGATAAGCAGGATGACAGTATGCTCCAATTGGATAAATATCTGCTCAAGATGTGCGATAAAAAACGATTTTTGGAAATATTGTATGACTTCGTGCTGTTTGATGGTGGAATCAAAAAGCTACCCAGAACGCATCAGTATTTTGGCACTAAGAAGGCGCAGGAATTTGTCCGCAGACGGGAAGGTGGAATCATTTGGCACACCCAAGGCAGTGGCAAGAGTTTAATTATGGTTTGGCTTGCTAAGTGGATCCTGGAAAATAATTCCAATGCCCGTGTAGTGATTGTGACTGATCGTATTGAACTAGATAAACAAATAAAAAGGGTTTTTGAGGAAGCAGGGGAAAAAAGCATTGTGCAGGCAATAAATGGGAAGGATCTAATGGAAAAATTGAATAATCCTTTGCCTCGCTTGCTTTGTTCACTTATCCATAAATTTGGTACTCGTGAGGTAGATAATTTTGACACATATATTGAAGAACTAAAAAGCGGTCCGAGTAATACGGTGGGCGAGTTATTTGTATTTGTGGATGAGTGTCATCGCACTGAATCCGGCAAGATGCATAAAGAAATGAAAGCAATTTTAAAAAATTCTGTACTTATCGGCTTTACCGGAACGCCGCTACTTAAAAAAGATAAGCAGACAACTCACGAAGTGTTTGGAGAATACATTCATACCTATAAATTCAATGAGGCGGTAGAGGACGGCGTAGTCTTGGATCTAATGTATGAGGCGAGGGACATTGATAGCAAGCTTTCTTCTGAAGAAAAAGTGGATGCCTGGTTTGAAGCCAAAACCAAAGGACTCAATGATTTCCAAAAATATGAATTGAAAAAGAAGTGGGGTACCATGCAGCAGGTTTTGAGTTCCAAATCACGGCTGGATAAAATTGTAGAGGATATCGTGTTTGATTTTAGCACCAAGCCGCGCCTTAGTTCTGAATTTGGCAATGCGATTTTGATTGCGGGGAGCATTTATGAAGCAACTCGCTATTTTGAAATATTTCAAAATACACCACTTAAAGGCAAATGTGCGCTAATTACTTCCTATAATCCTGCCACCAAAGATATTGCTACCGAAGGCACCGGTGAAAATACCGAAACCGATAAAGAATATGTCTATAAAATTTACTCCGAGTTGCTGAAAAATATCTCTCCCGAACCAGGTAAATCAAAATCAGAAACCTATGAGGACAAAGCCAGGACGAAATTTATCAAAGAACCGGCAAATATGAAGCTGCTCATTGTGGTGGATAAGCTTCTAGTTGGTTTTGACGCACCGCCTTGTACCTATTTGTATATAAACAAGAAAATGCAAGATCATGGACTATTTCAGGCGATCTGTCGGGTGAACCGCTTGGATAGTGAAGATAAAGATTTTGGATATATCGTGGATTACAAAGATCTATTTACTAAGTTAGAAGGCGCCTATTCGGTTTACGCTTCTGAATTAGATTGTCCTGAAGATCTGGAGAAAAAAGAGATTGATATTTTATTGAAGGATCGTTTAACTAAAGGTAAAGAGCGATTGGATGCCGCACTGGAAGCCATTGATTTGGTCTGTGAACCGGTGGCGCCGCCAAAAGATACTTTGGCGTATATCCATTATTTCTGTGGCAATCCGGAAAACGAGCAAGATTTGAAAGATAGCGAAATGAAGCGAACCACACTCTACCAGCATGCGGTTGGATTGATCCGATCCTATGCTAATATTGCAGACGAGATGAGTGAAGCCGGATATAGCACCGAGGAAATTGAAGTGATAAAAAATAAGGTTGATAAATATTTGAAGTTGAGAGAAGAGATTCGTATGGCAAGCGGAGAAAAACTCGACCTTAAAACCTATGAGGCCGATATGCGGCACCTGATTGATACCTATATTCAAGCGGAAGGGAGTAGGCGGATTGATCCATTTGGCGACCAGTCACTGCTCGATATTATGATAAACAGCGGAATCACTAAAGCGATTGAAAATCTTCCTGAAGAGATAAGAAATAACAAAGAAGCAGTCGCTGAAACGATTGAAAACAATGTGCGGGTCAAAATTATCAAAGACCATCTGGTTGACCCCGCGTACTTTGAAGAGATGTCTAAGCTTTTAAGCGAAATTATTAAAGAACGAAAAGCCAATGCAGTGAGTTATGAAGAGTATTTGAAAAAGATTGCTGAAATGGCAGAACGAGTGAAGAATCTTACTCGGAATGATCTACCAGCCGGAATAAAGACCAACGCGCAGAGAGCTTTGTATCGCAATCTTGGGAAAAATGAGAAATTGGCAGTTTTGGTGGATGGGGCAGTACACGAAAGCAGACTCCCTGGTTGGCAGGGAAATCCCCCAAGTAAAAAATTGATCAAAAAAGCTATATATGAAGTGTTGAAAGATGAAGCGGAGGTGGAGCGAATTTTTCGAATCGTTGAGGAGCAAAGTGAATACAAAACACAATTTAATTGAGTTAGGAAATATTTGCATAAATGTTATTCACAAAGATATTAAGAATGTTCACTTGAGTGTGCATCCACCTCAGGGCAGAGTGACCATTTCGGCACCACTACGAATAGATCTGGAAACTATCCGGCTTTTTTGTATTTCGAAATTGGGATGGATCAGAAAACAGCAAGTAAAACTTAAAAATCAAAAAAGAGAGACAGAGCGGGAATATGTCAGTCGTGAGAGTCATTACTATCTTGGACAAAGATATTTGTTGAAAGTAGTAGAACAGAATACTGCGCCAAAGGTGGTTTTGAAACACAATACTATTGAGCTTTATGTTCGTGAAGGGGCTTCTATAATAAAGAGAAAAGAAATTTTACAAGGCTGGTACAGAAAACAGCTCAGAGCGTTAATACCGCAGTATATTGCCAAGTTAGAAAAAAAGATGAATGTAAAAGTGGCCGAGATAAGTATCAGAATAATGAAAACAAAATGGGGGACCTGTAACCCTAAAGCAAATAGAATTTGGCTTAATACTGAGTTAGCAAAGAAACCAATCGAGAGTATAGAATATATACTTATTCATGAGATGGTGCATTTGCTCGAACGAAAACACAATGAAACATTTATTGCCTATATGGATAAATTTTCACCCAAGTGGAAGCACCTCCGGGAGGAGCTTAATCGAGCACCACTTGGGCATGTTGAATGGAAGTATTAGAATAAGGAGTCTTGGCTTCGGGGCATCCACCCCCAGTGCCTCTGACCCTTGCCAAGGCAAAAATGATATTTAGATAAATAGTGACCCTAATTAAGATATATTTTAAGAAATTATAGTATGTTAAATGTGAAGACCAAACCCTAAACAAATAATTTCACTAAAATTATTTTATGTAAATCTAAAATTATAAACTTGGACAATTAATCTATGTATAAAAAATATCATTCGGGATATATCTCATCGGATTATACTCATTTTAATTCCCCTCCATTTAATGGAAAAAACTTTATCTTAAATTATGGATTACCCATTGATTCGTATGGAGATATAGAAAGAGGTGTAGAAATATTAGGAAGGGAAGTTATAATTGAAGCAACTAATGAAGAAAGGGCAATAAACGTATCAAAATTAATTTTGTCTTCAATCACCTTGTTAGATTCTTACATTCTTATGAGTCCAGACATTCCTGAGATAAAACCAGTTCATAAAAATAATATCAATGAAGATAAATTGATAGAAGATATGAGAGGAAAATATTATCGTAGTAATTTTCCACTAGCATGTTTGATTTCATGTAAAGCTTCTTACAGAAGAGGATATTATTATGCTTTGTTGAAGTATAAAATTGGCTGTGAGCTTTTCTCTATACCAACTATCGATTTAGATCCCCAGCAATCACCTTATTATAAGACTCCTTCATTTATTGAAAATAGAATCAGAATGGCTCAAGCAATAATTTTATTTTACTCTGTAGTGGAGGAGTTAGGTTTAGAAATTAGGGCTAATAGAGATAATCCAAGTTTTATAAATGGAAGATGGAATCCAGTTATAAAGAAAGAATTGGAAAATCGCCTAAAAAGAGGGAACATAGATATAGATGGGGAATTCTATTGGAATCTAAGAAGCACACCAACAAAAATAGAGAAATATTTGAAAAATCAAAGAAAAATGAATTTATTAGATAAGGCATTGTGGGCATATGGGTATACAAGAGATTCTAAGATAAAAATTGTAGACGCAATTTTATTAGTTAGTTGGATGAGAAGTTATATTGCTTCTCATAGAATAAGCAAATCAAGTGAATTAATAAAATCACTTTCTATTTATGATGTAAATAATGCAAATTGCTTAGCTCGAAGACTATTGCTTGAGAGATTAGGTTTTTGGAAAGACTTATTTTGATGAAAAAGATGCTGAAAAAGGCAGAAAATAAAGATGTAATAAATAGGGAAGATATACCAGGTTAATAATTCGGTAACTTTTAGCGGAAGAGCGCCAAGAAGCTCTATATTTCTTGCAGGGTGAAAGTCCTTGTTGGGCAAGGTCTAGCCAACCACTCATACCGAATATAAGTTTTTCTTTTGAGTGTTCATAGACTTATTCAGCCTTCTTTATTCGGTACCTGATTTAATTTAATAAACTTTAATTTATCTTAATATATTCTTAATTAATAGTCTAATGGAAAATAAAGATGTAATAAATAGGGAAGATATACCAGGTTAATAATTCGGTAACTTTTAGCGGAAGAGCGCCAAGAAGCTCTATATTTCTTGCAGGGTGAAAGTCCTTGTTGGGCAAGGTCTAGCCAACCACTCATACCGAATATAAGTTTTTCTTTTGAGTGTTCATAGACTTATTCAGCCTTCTTTATTCGGTACCTGATTTAATTTAATAAACTTTAATTTATCTTAATATATTCTTAATTAATAGTCTAATGGAGTGTTGCATTGAAATGGGTAACCATTAGATGAAGCGTACACAGGGAAACAGATAGGCCATAGGGAAGACCGTACTTCCTGAAGTGAATTATACAGCCTCGTAAATAAAGATTAATGCAGATGGCGACGTCGTTTTCGCAACGGAAGCCTATACAAAAGAATCGCATATGGCGAGATTCTAAAGAGGGTCTGTCGGGGTCTTGGCACATGGCATGTCTGTAGAGAGATATAAAGAACTTGGGAGACCCTATAAGCTCCTTACTATAAGGTAAGTCTACCCGATGAAAAGAGAGGATGACTGATGGCTTATAGGGATTCGGATCAGCTCATAGTACTTTATACAATAGAGGAAGGGGCTGACAGGATACGTAGCCTGCAAAGGAAACATTTGCCGGGCAAGTAGGACTGGATAACAAATGCAAACCTCCCTGCAGGGAATAGCAAAGAAGGCAATACTAATGTGTCTTTTACGGAAGCGAGTATCTCTGAAGAGCCCAGTGCGGTAGTTCCGCACGCTGGGATCTGTGCGGGGGCAGTCGGGTGACTGGCTGTCCTACCGTGACAACCTATAGGATCTGAGGAGTTTCTTAACCAGATGGTTGAGGCTTTAGGTATTACCATAGATAGATGTCCTAAAGGAAGACCTCTGAATTAGGATAGAAGAATTCATTTTTGATGATCTTCCAGATCTTTTCGTACTCTTCCAGAATAGGCTTCCATCTTTTTATGAAGATCTGTTAGCTAATTTTTAGAATTAAGTACCAACTTTAGTGGTATAATTATACCAAATAAGTTACTTATTTACTGAATATGGATAACTAGTAGAGCGTTTCCTTAATAATGTTACAATGATTTGTCATTGCGAGCGATAGCGAAGCAATCTCAAGTCCTTACAAATCAAGGGATTGCTTCGTCGCTTTGCTCCTCGCAATGACAGAACAAAATGTAAAGATATTAAAAATCAGGATAAAACTTTGCTTGACCGGATGTATTAATAAGGGAGGTGAAGAAATGGATTATAGTAAAGTTAATAAACCAATAAGACGGGTCGATGCCTATGAAAAAGTCACTGGCAAAGCTAAATTTGGTGCTGATCTTTTCTTCACTAATATGCTTTATGGTAAAGTTTTACGTAGTAAATATCCTTATGCTCGAATTGTAAAAATAAATATTACAAAAGCCTTAGCCCTTACGGGCGTGAAAGCAGTTATAACGGCAGAAGATATCCCTAATAATAAATTTGGAGTGATTATCCAAAATCAACAAGTTTTAGCCCAAAAACAAGCCTTATATATCGGTGATGGGATTGCGGTGGTGGCTGCTGAGACTGAAGAGGCGGCTGCAGAAGCTCTAGAGCTGATCGAGGTAGAATATGAAGAATTAGCAGGGATTTTTGATCCCCAAGAGGCAGCGAAAGCAGATGCACGATTAGTCCACTCAGAATTAAAAAATAATCAGGTAGTTCATCATCGATTAAGAAAAGGGGATACTGAAAAAGGTTTTGCTCAGGCCGAGGTAATAATAGAAAGAGAATATACTACTCAGTTTGTAGAACATAGTTATATTGAGCCTGAGGTAGTTGTGGCAGTGCCCTATGAACATAATAGTTTAGTTACCATCTATGGTTCGGTACAAAATCCCTTTTCTTGTCGAAATGCTGTGGCCAGCGTACTTAAGGTAGCTTTGAACCAAGTGAGAATAATTCAGAACCATATGGGTGGATCGTTTGGCGGTAAAGATGAAGTAATTTCTTCTATGGCTGCTCGAGCAGCGGTTTTAGCTTTAAAAACAGGCCGACCAGTTAAAATGGTAAATACTCGAGCTGAATCAATCCTGGAAAGTTATAAACGCCATCCTTATCAGATGAAATACAAAGTTGGCGCTACTAAGGAAGGTAAATTAATAGCTATGGAAATTAAGGCTATCGCCGATAGCGGGGCTTATGCCTGCCAGACTCCCTTTGTAACCTGGCGATCGGTGGTTCAAGCAACTGGTCCTTATGAAA